>Ga0307513_10001977_pt1 | contig 29026 bp, 40 predicted proteins | sample 15_EM_MG_FD_202174 | JGI IMG/M metagenome (GOLD analysis project Ga0307513, IMG submission 202174) | Populus trichocarpa ectomycorrhiza microbial communities from riparian zone in the Pacific Northwest, United States - 15_EM | ecosystem: Host-associated > Plants > Roots > Unclassified | place... | reverse complement strand
AAAAAAAATCTGTATGTCTGTTGCCTACTGGTTGGCCTAGACTCTTTCGAGATTGTCTGATTACTGCGTCCGAACGAAGGAATTTCCTGAATCGCCTGTGCTCATTCCGCACATCGACAATCGCATTGCTCGACTGGGCATGTATCATGGGCACGTCCAAACCCGTCCTCAGGTCCGTAGAACCAAGCTAGGATGTGTGATGCGTGTCCACCATGTCGGCAGGTCTGACACCATATGAAGGATTCGTCGATAGTGTCTTAGACGAGTCAGCCAGTTGGTATCCATAGGAACCTAGAGACCCACCTCTTAGGAGTGTGCTCCTTGCTAGCATTGAAGGTGGATCCGTAGGACATGTCAGGTGCATTCGGCAGACCGCACAGCGAGGAAGGCGTGTTCCACACACAGGGTTCGGGCAAGCGGTCACCTAAGGAGTCGGTGAGGGATTCTGTTTGATAGTAGAACACAAAGAGGCTAATAATCACCTGTGCTAAGCTCATTGCGCCCGCCTTGGGTCCTCGCCACCCAATAGGTTGTTGACACGATTGGCATACGACCTCCAGATATCTTGGGGCCCACTCTGATGGCGGCATGATTCCTGACGTGGTACTGCCTAGAGGTGCTTCATCCTCATCGACAATCTCTGGCTGGCGTGGGCTCATAATCAAGGCTACTACTTCGCCGCGCTCGATGTCGAACTGAGACCGATGGTGGAACAAGCGCCATCGATCCAAAAGCTCTCTGTACATGTCTATCCATCCTTGAATGACGCGTCGCATTGTTTCGGAGTGGGCATTGTAGGTCGGGAATAAGTCCTCCATTAAAGAGGTGCTCCCATCATCTGTTGATCGGTTTGTACTTATGCTGGTGCTCCTCGTACGGTTTTGGTTTCTTTCATGACCAGGAGGATACAGCTCGCGAATGTAGAATTGTGGTGCTAAAGCACTGATCATTGCGGCGGTTTGAACGTCACCCGTATTGTCAACGTAGGCCTGAAGGATCTCAATAGCGTCCTCGTTCACGCCGGTGAGCATTAAGCCATGAAGTTCACCGTGCTGCTTTGCTTCTCGTATCAGTTTGTGGATGAAATGAAGGAGTTCGCTGTCGGCGAAGAAACGGAGTGCGATAGCCAGCTTTTCTGCTAGAAGAATAGGTTCGTCTTGTATCGTCTCTGACCAGTCCTGGGTGGATAGCCAGGTGACCAGCATGCGAGCATGTGGGTCTTCTAATGCCATTGTCAAAGCTTTAAATCTGGACGGGATGGAAAAAGGAAATACCTAATCGAGTTGTAATTGTTTGACACCTAGCCCTCCAATTGACAATATGCGGCTCATTGTTGCCCTTCTGGAACGCCAAACCAGCGACAGTGCCAGAGAGAATTCGGTAACGTTCGTCTAGAAGTCTTGTTAGAACTAGGGGTACGGAACGGGCGAGGGCTCACCTTTACTCCTGCCCAAGATATCGATGGCTCGCTCTGAATTGTTCATGAACATGGCCCAACAGGCAGCCTTAGCACTCAAACCCTCTTTCTCCCAGTTCCCGATCAGTAGCTCTAGCTCCTTATCTGAATGGCCCCATCCAACTAAGGAGAGCGCCAATCGTCTCTCTGTGGCTTTCTTGGTTAGACGTGGTAGCCCAATGTATTCGAGCCGACCAACATCCTTGCGATGTAGGATCCAATCGAGCGCCGCATGATAGTCTCCAAAATGACGATCGGATTCTTGCAAACTTGGGAAAACGTTGCCACGATAACGCCGAGCCGGATGCTGCTGCTGAACCCCGTTGGCTGGATTTACCGGAGACAATGGTTCAAGAGGAGAAAAACCTTCGATGATTTGAAGGACCCCTTTCATTGTGAAGTCAAATCCATGAACATGGAGCGGCGGGGAATCTCTTGGGAAGTCCCCTCTCAACACTTTATTGGCCTCTGAAAAAGAAAATGCGCCCGTGAATGACAATACAAAGAACATATCACAGTTACTTACGGTGAAACCACACCCAGATGTCCGAGAGTGACATACCAGTCACGGAGTCAAGTGTCGATAGCGACTCCTCTCGAAGAACCTCTGAATTGTGTCGGGCCTGTATGAGATTGAGCGGGAAAATGACAGAGAGTGTGTATTCGTACGCTTTCAAGCCCATAGCCCTGCAACACTCGTCTTCGCATCACGACGGAAATATCCTGGCTAAGGAACGCCTCTGCCGTCCTTCTCTCGGATCGTCCTCGATGGGAGGATCTCTGCCTCGAGACGGAGAGACTGACTCCCTTGGGGGTCTCAGTCATAGTCGCCGTTTTGAGTATGGTAGATGTTGTCGGAGGTTGTGGAGCCTTTACCGGTGCGTTTCCAGTATCGCTGTTCGTTTGTTCTTCTGTTGTAAGCGATAATAAGCCAGGCTTGGGTGTCATCGACGGACTGGGAAGTCCTTTCTTTTCGAGAGGGATGCGCATTGTGGATGCAGGGCTATACTTTCTCCCAGGTGCAAAGAAGGTCGAAGGTGGTGGTAAATGTGATTGTTGAATAACCAAGCCTTCACCCTTCCAAGACGACTGTTTCTGGAAAGAGAGCCATCCAACCGGATTCGGGTCACGCTTGAGAGAAGTGTCATTGATCATGAGCTCCTCGTGGTCTTGACCTAGTTGCGGCGAAGATAGCGGGGAGTTGTTGTCACGATGCAAGTCCCATGGCTCGCGAGGAGCGCCGTCGATTGCGCCGTGAGTGTGGTAGACTTTGAACCCGCGGCCGACTGATGCCGTCAGATCACCCCGGGAGCTCCACTGATGCTTGGGTGCATCACGTATGACCGCCAGTTGAATGTCACCAGCATCACTGACCGTAATGACATGTGGTGCCGAAGTAGGAGCCGCACTTCTTGGGACAAACGTAAATGAGGTTGCTTTAGGAAGGAGGCGCTTCGCTAAAAGCAGGGATCAGCAAGAACATCCCCAATTCAAAGTGAAGGCAACCTACTGCACCTCGTGTCGGCCAAAAAGGGACCATACTCCCGCAGAATATCCCGGTGGTCACCATCAAATGACGTATTCGCCCCTTCACTGGAATTGGAGGGGCTGGCATTCCAGTGTACCTTACCACGTATCTCAAATCCGGGATCTCGCTCCAAGAGGTCGTCAATTGTCCTTGCACCATCGATGATATCCCAAAGTCGAACGTAATCTCCAGCCTTGGTAATTGTACCCACGAGTCCTCGGCGTGATTTGCAGAACTCGATACCAGTGCATTGGTTCCGGGTTGGGTCAGGGTCGATGACTTCGGACGCTTTGAATACATGAAGGTTTGGTCCTGCATCTTCCTCTGAGAAGGACAGTAATGGATCGGCAAGCCGGCGGTGGTCCCAGATTTGGACCACCGAGGAGTTGAAGCCACCGAAACGGTCACCCGTTATAGGATCGCAACATAGCCCGAAACTGGCGGTCGTCGTGGCTTCTGCAACATGGTGCGGCATCCTCTGATCGAAAAGTCTGATCGTTGTGCCGGAGACTGCAGCGAGAAGAAGATTGGGGTTATGTGGTAAGAAGGTGACATGCTTGACAGTCTCAGATGGACTTAGATATACGGTATGGTTTGGAGGTCCGTCGCCAGTGGTCCGCTTTGCAGCGTGCATATTCCCCAGTGTAGATAATTCACGGCTCCTAGCATCCGAGATCCCAAGTCGACCAGGCGTGATGATCGTAGATGCAGATGAAGTCGACATTTGCATACCAGGTCGAGGTATTGACTGCCCTCTTGCTCCTCCAGAGCGAGCCATTACCGAGTGCTCATACGCAACGTCGATCGCCGAGGCCTGGAAAGTCGGGGCAGACCGTGTCAAGTCCCAGACAAGTAGGTTGAAATCCGATCGGTTCTTGTCGTGTGTTGTGGCAAGGAGGTTCGCATTCAACGGGCAAAATGCGAGGTCGTTGCACGCACGACGCTGCTTATTCTGGAAGTTGAGAGCGATAGTAGAGTGGATTAGCTGCGAGGTTGTAGCTGTGGGTGATAAGGGTAGACCTTGACCCGCGCGGCAAAGCTCGATTATGCCGCCGCTGGTGCCAATTGCAAAGAGGTCCTCATAGACGCTATGCGGTGACCATGCAAAGCACTTTGGAACTTTGTAAATGCGAGATCTATTCACTAGGAGGGGCAATTCACCTTCATAGGTTGCATATCTGCACGAAGGCTGACATGCTTTAACTCTCCTTTCTAGCCGCTGCGCCGTCAGGGCCCAGATGTGCACAGATGAGTACGAGGGTGTACTGAAGCTTACCTGGTGATCCCATTCATACAGGCGTAGCTCGTTTGGGCTACCGACGACAAACCGATGAGTTTGACGTGGACTCCATAGGACAATGCGTGTGCCGAGCTGTGGAAGGCGTGGTTCTTTCCCTTGGATTATCTCTTGTGATTCCTCCATCCACGACGAGCGCGATTAGGAACTACTGTAGAGGTGCCAAGGGTTCAAGGTACGTCAGTCTCCGAAGCAACTCGGTTGTACCAGCATGACACTAGCATGACACTTTCATGGCGCCCGCAGTGTGCAAAAGTTACTCATGGACGCAATTGGCAAATTAATCGGGAAAACGGCTACCAAGATATCGACAGAAATTGGAAATAGGAGAGAACATAGCCGGAAAATAATCGAGTGCGATTGTCTGTGCCATTGGAGAAAACACAAAATGGGGAAGCGGAAACGGGCGAATCGTAAGACGTGAGGCGATCATTAACCAACTGTGGGGGGGTACTCGCAATGGTGCAGGCCGTGAATGGAGACGGTGTGTGTGTGTGCGGAAGTGGTCCACATCACGGAAAATCGCCGCGAGAAAAACCCGTCTACTTCGGTTGGCGGCGGACTGTATTGGAAAGCCATTGCAAGCCCTCAAAGAGGCCTTCACCGGTTGTAGCACAACTACATTTATGAGGCGTCAGAAGATAGCCAATAGGACGGAGCTGTCGTGGACGAACCTTGGGTGGACATACCACAAGCGATCACGCATTCGGTGCAGTCCGAGTTTCTCCGTGACGTCGGCCGGAGACATAGCTGTTAAACAAATACGAGATGCCGAGCTACGAGTGAGCCGAACCAATTGGGTGAAGAGGCGCGCTGGGATACGCACCGCCTGGCAAGTCTTGCTTGTTGGCGAACACGAGTAATAAGCAGTCCTTCATCTCCCTGTCTGCAAGGATTCTTTGAAGTTCCTGTCGAGCCTCATCGATGCGCTCGCGGTCGCAGGAATCGACGACGAAGACAAGTCCTTGGGTGCCAGTGTAATAGTGTCGCCATAACGGACGGATCTTATCCTGTCCTCCTACATCCCATACATTAAATTTAACGTTCTTGTACGTGACGGTTTCCACGTTGAATCCGACTGGGAAAGGGTAAGTAAGCATTCGAAACTGGAGACCAGGGCGCTGAACAGAAGTGGCCACAGACCTGTTGGAATTGTTGTTACGGACTGGTCGAGCTTGAGCTTGTACAGGATTGCTGAAATAGACAAGAGAGAAGGAGCGGAATTGAGTACAAGACACGGTTCGTTCTAGAAATTAAGGTGGAGACGCACTTGTTTTACCCGCAGCATCAAGACCGAGCATAAGGATTCTCATTTCTCTGTTCTGGAAGAGTTTGCCTGTGAGATGGCGAAATACGACGGTCGTGTCAACGTGGATATCGCTGGCAAAGAGGGAGAACCGTCAACGGACCGAGGGCCTTGGAGAGCGAAGCACCCATGGTTTGTGAATATTCCGAGCGTTGAAACGAGTGGCAAAGATCCTTCAGCAACCACGGGCTGAGAGGGTTGAGGGCAGGTGGAAATCAAAATACAAACCAAACTAAGCGCCCCTTCCCAACCACCTCGCCCGCTGAACCTAAACGATCCGTGGTGTGAAACCATCTGTTCTGAAGGCAGACGCCACCAACCTCCCACACATATCACTCACGATTCAGTCCGGCATCTTTCGATTCGTGTTTCAACTTCAATTATTCCGACAGTTGTCCTTATCCCGAAGAACCATCCTGAATCTTGTGTGCCGCGTCTCGCAAGTGCTAAGTGCCCTGTGACGCATCTCGTTGCTCTCGACCCAACTGCAAAGCAAAGTGCCGGGTTCGATTCGTGACTCCTGCATTTGCTCTCAATGGCAGTCAGTTGTCTTGTTTAGTTCTATTTCTTTTTCCTCCTCACGCACGCTTCACAGCGTGGTTGTCCGAATTGTGGTGGTCACGCTTTCGAGTTCGATCCAGCTCGCGGGGATAGCGTTTGCCTGGAGTGCGGTTGCGTAACAGAAGAGAACACGATCGTTGCAGAGGTTGGATTTACTGAGACCAGTTCAGGCGCTGCCGCCGTCCAAGGCACGTTCATTGGAAATAATCAGGGTGCGTCCAAGTCGTGCCTGATTCTACTGGACCCTGAGAGCCATTTGATGGATTAGTCGGAGCTCGGGTAGTTGGCCCCCATGGTCGTACCAGCGGCTTTGAATCCTCAGAACTTACTATTCAGAGAGGTATCGCCCTCTTACGCAACTACCAGCATCCCCTCAATCTTCCGGACAATGTCATATCAGTCGCAGAGCGCCATTTCAAACTCGCGCACGAATTCAAGTTCACTAAAGGTCGGCACATCGAGCATGTAATAGCCGTTTGCCTGTACATGGGCTGCAAATATCACAAGACAAGCCATATGCTAATCGATTTCGCTGATATCCTTCGTGTGCGTGGCGATCTCCTTACCCCTGTTCAGCCACTAATATGTTGCAGGTCAACATCTTCACCCTCGGATCAACCTACCTAAAGTGGCTCCGTGTGAGCCACTGGCCAGAAAAAGACATCGTCGAACCTTCGATTTTTATTGCACGCTTCATCGCGCTCCTCGAATTCGGCGACGACTCGCACAAAGTAGCCTCGGATGCGGTACGCATCGCAGCTCGCTTCAAGCAAGATTGGATACACGAAGGTCGTCGTACAGCTGGGATCTGCGGCGCCGCAATCTACCTGGCTGCCCAGATGAACAACTACCGTCGCTCGATTCAGGAGATCACCCAAGTCGTCAAGATTGCGGATGTGACTATCTTAAAGAGACTTGAGGAGTTTAGTGTCACGCCTAGTGCGCAGTTGACGGTCAACGATTTTAAAATCACCGACGCTCCGACCGAGGCCGCCATGCCGCCTGCGTGGACCCGTGCAAGAGAGAAGGAGAAGGATCAGGCAGAGGGCTACAGAAAGCGACGAGGTCGGAAGAGGGGAGGTGGACAAGCGGTACCTGAGGAGGGGTACGAGGTCGAAAGCGCAGCCCCAAGAGAGGATACTCCTCTCCCTGTCGTGTTTCTCTCCCCTTCACAAGAACCTCAGCATCTCAACCATGGAATCCCCATAGATCCTCAACTGTTAGGTGAAGGTATCCTCAAGGATGCCACCGAACGTCAACAGTCACAGGTATCTGGCTCTGGTCAAGCGTCCGGCTCTGTATCAAGACCCACAGCACCCTTGAACGAGCCGTCCACCTCTACCTCGGGTGCACGATTTCCGGCACCAGAACTCGAACCAGACCCCGAAACGGCACAAGAAATTGTAACGTTGTTGCAATCTGAGAGAGGTCAGGACGCCGCTCGAATCGCTCAGCTTGCCATTGTTTCTCGCGATGCTTTTCAAAACTCAAACCCACAGCCAGTGCCACAGTCAGAGGCCGCGGAGGATCTCACAGTGGGAGAAGGCGAAAGGCACGCCGGAGCCATTAGTGACCCGGAGGATAGGCTCGATAATTTGGATGAGGCCGAACTGAGTGCATTTATTTGCTCTCCAGAGGAGGCAGCACAGAGAGAGCGAATTTGGACGGAGTTCAACCTTGACTATCTGCGCAAGTTAGCTGGTAATAACCATTTATCATTCCTTGTTGAGATCGATACTGAATTCGATGTCCAGCCCAAAGATACAAGGACCAGACCGGAGAAGACTTGAAACCGAAGAAGGTATGTTATTAGTTCATTCCTGGTCTACACTGATGTGCTGATACACAAATCGAAATCATAGAAGCGTCAAAAGAAACCAAAGGAATTCGTCCCAGGTCAGACAGCTGCAGAGTCAGTGAAAGCGATGATGTCGGGCTCGAAGAAATTCTCCAAGAAAATCAATTACGACAACATCGACGTTCTCTTCCCTGAGCAACACAGTATGAAATCCGCAGACTCGGACTATGGCATGGATGAAGACGAGAAAAGCGACGAGGAGGACAAGGCCGATGATACGGACCAACACGGGTTTATTGTCAGTCGTCTCATCGCAAAAGAGCGAGAGGGCGAGGAGGGCGAAGAGATGCACCTTGATTACGGCTTCGAGCAGGAGGTTTAGGTCGGACTTTCTCGCCGCTGGCTCCGACGCTTACTTATCTCTGTCACTATTCGCATTGTATCCAGTAACTCTGAAGGTTAAAGACAACCACTAGCATCAAATATCCGAAATATAGTAAGATACGAGATCACCCTAAGACTGCCCATAGAAATGGTTTATGACCGCGTCAGAGTGCGTCACGAGCAAAGTGAAGAGCGGGTGTGTCGCGTTCTGGAAGGAGTTTAGTCAGTCAATCTGGATTCTTGAGCAAAGTTTTCGACGCACAATGCGATTCACTTTGCCACCTAGAAATCGACCTGTCGTCTCGTCCTCTTTCCAAGCTCTCGAACTTGCCCAGATCTTCTTCCTGCGCGCATTCCGTTCTTCAACCGTTGTCTCGCCGCCGCCGCTCTCCGGAACAAAGGGTGCTGTATCCTTCCACTCGTTCAGAAGCTGGTTATGAATCCTCTTCGAATGGTACATCCTATGCTGTGCAGCTGAGAGTCCGGCGAGACAGTAAAGTGTATGATAGAGATCAGCAGGTTTCTTGGGCTTGTCTCGGAGACCTCCAGCAGGATCCTGCGCCACCCCTAAGATATAGGACTGGAGCCCACCTGCATAGGAGTTTAGAAGACGCCCATCGTCGAGGAGAGAAACGCACGGTTATTAAAGAAACCTTCGTCCAGGTCAGCCCAGTCTTTCTCATCCACTTCTGTCTTTTCGATCTCCGCCTCTTCTGGCTCTTCATGCGGATCGAGCATATCAGTGACCACGGATAGCGACCCCGCCACCCACCAAGAGTAGCAGCCATCGACAAGCTTGTTACTCCGCCCACGGAAACCTCCGGCATCCTCGTCATCTCCTTGCATCATAACCAGCCACCTGAGCAGCTTGTTGAGATCAACCATTTTCTTCTCTTCCTCCGACAAGAGCGGTTGAAGCATCCCCCATGCACCAACCGCACAACCTGTGTAGCCGCCATGAGCCTCTCCCATCGCTGCTCTTGGTTTGTCCATCAAGTTTCCTTCGAGGTCGAAAAAGGGCTGAGAGGACGCGGCGAATCCGCCTTCGTATGTTTGGATGGACGCGATAAATGAGGGGACACCAGCAATGAGTTCTGGTGTTAACATGTCGAGAAGGGTTGCAACGACGAATAAGCAGTAGATTCCACGAACATCAACCTCTGCATTGCGAGAAACGATGAAACTACCGTCTGGTTGTTTGAGGGACATAAAAAATTGGTACATAGCCTGCCTGGATGCATCATGAATACATAGTAGTACCAGACAGGGCATGCGGGTTTCGTATTTTCTTTCGTAAAGTCATCAAGCGCCGCACTTGTAAGGGCTAGCCCGTCAGGCAACGACTCGTTGAAAGTGTTCCATCGATCAGAGATACTACTTACCTGTCAATTTGATCCCAACCGCCACCAAGGCCTGGTCGCCCAACAATCGCTAACACGGAAATGGCGGCGTACGTCGGCAGTAGTCCAGGCCCCTGTTTCGGTCCTCCTCCAAAGCCCCCTTTGGGACTCTGGCACTGCATTACCGTGTCGATCGCGCGCTGCTTGGTCGCAGGGTCAAATCCTGCTCCCATAAGATGAAAGCTCTGGGATATCCAGTACATAAGCCATGGCTGGCTCGCGTCTTGCGACTTGTACGCGCGCGGGAGACCTTGGAAGAGCAGGATTTTGAGCCAGTTAAAATGTTTCATGCGTTGAAGTTGCAACGGCTTTGGCGCATCGCGCAGGCCGGTCTGAATGAGCTCTACAGTCCTGTCTTGGAGGTTTGAAGTGACGGTGGGATAGCCATCTGGCCCGTGGTTCGCAGGGACGATAGTGGCTGGGATCATCTTGCTCGCCTAAGCCAATCTGACAGGTCGATTCTAGACGTAACTCTTTAAGTTCCTCTAGTGGGTGCTTGTCACTAGAAAATGTGCCCTCACACCAGCTTTTATCATTCGAGACACAGATGCTCTCATTCCAAAAGTGGCAGCAACAGGAAAGGATGTAACATGGCAGAGAGGCGAAACAGATTCTGGACCTATCAACCAGGAGACTACAACAGCCAGCGATACAAATACGTCTACAGCTGCATGGATAGTTAGCACCAAACCAGCGAAACCGCAACACCGTTGAGCGTACCTTGTCGTAGTAGTTGTCCAGAGACGGGATATCGGGCTATTGAACTGTGTGTTAGTACCACACGAACGTCGATCTATGGACCACCGACTGACCTTGAGGCCCTTGCGAAGTCGAATGCTCTTCACGACGTCCTCGACCTTGGAACCCTTTTCAATACAAGAACCAGGCATCAAGTCCCAGTGGTCGAATACAGATTGAGGGAATGCCTGTCCCTGAGTGCCTTGTCGCAGATCGGCGGTGAAACCGAAGGACTCCATGACGGGCAGGTAGGCCTTTACAGTGAACATGGGTGTACCTGGCCTTTGCTCCTCAGAGAACACCTGTCCACGTCGCTTGTTGAGTACGGAGTAGATACCGCCGATGGCGTTCTCCGGGCATTGGATTTCGACTATCGGGAACGTCAGAAAGCACTTTTTGACGGTGAGTACTATTGTATACCAAGGTAGACGGGCTCTTGCAGCGCAGGGCTGGCGAGCAAGCAGGCGGCGTAGCAGACACGACGGCATGTGGGGATGAGCTGACCGCCACCACGGTGGATAGCGTCCGCGTGCAGCTGCAAAGGCGATCAACTAACAACACCAAAATTATATCTTATTTTACTCACAGTGACGTCGAGGAGGTTAAACCGGATACCACGCATGTTCTCTTCGGCGCAGACACCCTCCTTGGTTGCCCACTGGAAGGCGGCAATGCAAGAATCCTTGATTTCGTTAAGGTATTGCACACCCTTGGTGACGTCAACGAATAGGTTGGGACCAGTGGTGTCAGGACCGAAGGCCCAGATCTTCCTCGCCTCTTCGACTTCCCAGCTGAACTCGTCAGCCAAGACACGTGCACGAGCCTTGAACTCGTCACGAGGAGCAACCTTGCCCTGCTCTATGGCCAGCGAAAGCTCTTCTACCAGAGGCATGGCCTTGACGTAGAGACGGTTGTGTTTGTTCTGCGATTTCGACAAGGCGACCATCGAGGACTCGGCCCGGACAGTTTCACGGTATCCTACGACAGGGTCGGACTTCTTAAGCGGTACGCCGGCGTGGTCTTCCTCGAGATCCTGATAGGAAAGTCAGGATCGAGTTGATGGCACGCACACAATGATGAACCTTCAAGCAAATTTCCAAGTGTAGCTCACCAGCACCAGCGACAATGTGTTCACCACTCTCAGAGTGCCATGCTTGTACGCATGGGTCGGACTTAGTCAAACGCTTCAGGCCTTCGACGAGCTTGGGCAGGTCCTGGGCATTCTTGACATCGACGGCAACTTGTACGACAGGTGATACGGAGAACTTCATGACCTTCATGTTGTGGGCGGTTTCCGAGGTGGTGAGGGTACCAGACTTGAGCAAGAACTGGTCGATACCGACAAGACCGACAATGTTGCCAGCAGGACAGTCCTCAATAGGCTCGACGTAGCGGCCCATCATCAGCACGGTACGCTGGATCGACTTGACGAAGAGATCCTCCTTCTTTCCGGGGACGTAGTTGGGACCTTGGATGCGGATCTTGGGGCCAGATTTGACAGTACCAGAGAAGACACGACCAAAGGCATAAAAACGACCCTTGTCGGAGGTCGGTACCATCTTCGAGACGTAGAGGACGAGAGGGGCGTTGGGGTCGCACTCGCGGATACCAATAGCAGATTCGTCATCCATAGGTCCCTCATAAAGAGTCTCGACACGGTACCGTTGGGCGGTAGCGGGGGAAGGAAGGTAGATGACAATCATCTCTAATAGGGCTTCCGAGGCTGGTACAAACTTGCGCATGACGACCTTCAGGAGAGCCTTGCCTTCAAGGTCACGCTCGTCTTGAAGGAGTTTGATTTCGAGCTTCTCGAGCATAGGCCCGATGGCATCCTTTTTGAAGTTCATGACGGCATCGAAGATTTTAAAGATGGGGTCGAGGACGAACATGTTGAAGGCACGTTCGAGGGGCTTGCCGTCAGCATCGGCGCCCTTGGTGGACCACTTGCGAGTCGCGGGGTTGAAGAAGTTGTCTCCCCAGAGCTTTGCCATCATCTTCTCCTTATCGACACCAAACTTCTTGCTATACCGACTGGCAAATTGACGGAGAGTGAAGGCCCAACCGTGGAGGCCAGAACCGAAGGCGACTGTACCCTTGTCAGGGTAGACTTGGACATCACCAAGAGCGGCGTCGTGGTAGGTCGATACGAGCACGTTGACGGACTCGATAGTGCGAGAGAAGGACTGGAATAGGTTCTCCTTTGATACTTGCAGCTCGAGGAGAGCACGATCGACCTTGTTAATGATCACGACGGGTTTGATACGCTCCGTAAGGGCCTGGCGGAGCACAGTTTCGGTCTGCACGCAGACACCCTCGACGCAATCTACTACAACTAGGGCACCATCGGTGACACGGAGGGCAGCCGTGACTTCGGAAGAGAAATCAACGTGACCGGGTGAGTCGATGAGGTTGATCAAAAAGCCGTCACCGTCTGTGGGTTGCTTGATGTCGCTGAGTTCCTCCTTGTTGACCTGGAAGTACATCGAGATGGCCGTCGACTTGATAGTAATACCGCGATCTTTTTCGTCCTGGCGTGTGTCGGTGTAGCGTACGTTACCTGCATTTGCCTGGGCTATGATGCCAGCTTTTGAGACAAGGGAATCTGTGAGCGTCGACTTGCCGTGGTCGACTGGAAAGCGGGGGGAAAAACGGAGGCAATCAGTCAGCAAGGAAAGAAAGGTCCCGATCGAAGGGCTCACCATGGGCAATGACGCTCATGTTCCGGATGTTATTCTTCTTCTTCATCAACTCATATATCTGGTCTATTGTGGCCCGTCAGCGTTGTGGACAGCAGCGGCAATGGGGCGTCGGATGCATACCGACGGTGAAGTTACTGGGAATCGGGCAAGCAGTGAGTAAATCGATGGCAAAGACGAGGGACACGGAGCCAGTACATACACCATGGCCGCGAATCTGAGGGATGACGACGATGAAAGGGCTCAGCGCCGTTGGGGACAAGGTTTGATTTCTTTCTGTGACCAAACGGAAATCTGACCCTCTTTATTTATGTCTGCCCCACATACAGATTTCACAGTCACACCGTTTCCTGACTCAGAACAGGTTATAGGCTTTCGTCAGCGGAAGCGTCGTCGCAGCCGCAATGTCCGCGAGCACCCCATCCACCATGACAGCGTATGTCTCCGGATCTACGCTCATCTTTGGAGTAGCACTGTTCCACTTCATATCCTTCTTCTTCACACTTCTACAGTTCTTCACGGCCTCGAACCGCCTCGAGAGACCGTAAGACTTCATTACTCCCGAGGTGATCGAAATCTCGGAGACAAACGTGACCGAGTTAAGCGCCGCAGACGCCGCCTTTGCGCCCCACATAGGTCGGGAGTACACTGGTTGTACTGTGGGGATGGAGGCATTCGCGTCCCCCATCTACAAGGGGTAAGTTGGGCCATCTGACATGGACAGTGTTTACCTACCTGAGCCCAGGTGATTACTCCAGACTTCAATATCACCTCCGGTTTCACCCCAAAGTTCTCAGGCTTCCAAAGGACAAGGTCCGCAAGTGCACCGACTGCCACAGAACCAACAATGTGCGAGATTCCATGAGCAATGGCGCTGCAAAACATATTAATAGCTGGAATTCTATACGAAATAAACTCACGGATTGATGGTGTACTTCGCAACGTAGCGCTTCACGCGACCGTTGTCTACGCCTTCCTTGTCTCCAAGCTCTGCAAGGGGTCCACACATGTCCCGCATCTTAGCGGCAGTGCGCCATGTGCGGCTAACTACTTCTCCAACACGACCCATCGCTTGAGAGTCGGAACTAATGATCGAGATTGCACCCTTATCGTGCAAGACATCTTCTGCAGCGACTGTCTCACCGCGAATTCGGGATTCCGCGAAAGCAACATCTTCGGGGATAGATTTGTCCAGGTGATGGCAAACCATGAGCATCTGAGCCGAGCCGTGAGTCAGTGCCTTCGGTACCGAGAATAGTCATGGCATACATCGACGTGCTCATCAAGCGTGTTGTGGGCAAATGGACGGGTTGGGTTGGTTGAAGACGGCAGTACGTTCTCATGTTCGCAGACGACGATGATATCCGGGGCGTGTCCGCCACCTACGACGACCTGAGTAATGTGCTCTCTGCAGGAGAGGTTCACTCACCGGCGCCCTCCGTATGGTAGGTATGGATGGTTCTGCCACCAAATGCCTCGATCGTGCCTGTGGAACCTTGATATCGTTCCCAGAGGCCCAGGACAGAGACTCACTTTCGACGAAGCCGCTCTCGTTCAGGGTGTCGGTGTGTATGTTCACTTGCACATCGTACTTGTCTCCCATATCTCGAGGTTGAAGTTATCGTCAGTCTATCAGCGGATCTCGAGATGAGACGAGAGAAATACCTAGGGCGTTCGTGATAACAGCAGGCGTGGATCCCCAGTCCTGCAGACTGGTCAGAGGCCTTCTGCTCCCGAAGAGTAGGGGCTCACTTCGTGCAACTTGAGCCCAGCAGCACCAGCCTTGATAATATCTTCGAGGGCTTCGGGACCGGAGTCGTTACCCTTGCCAGTAAAAGCAAAGTTCATCGGGATGTGTTCAGTCGCCGCAAACATATGGCGCATATAGAATGGAGACGGTGTGCAAGTGGTAGCACTGGTACCAGCAGAGGGACCTGTACCTCCGCCAATAAATGTCGTAGTTCCGCTTGCGATAGCCTATACCCAAGTCAGAATCAAACTGATTTGTACAGGAAACGCTCGCCTCTTCGCATTGCTGTGGGCAGATGAAATGTATGTGAGCGTCGATGGCTCCAGCGGTCAAGATTTTTCCCTCGCCGGCGACGACTTCGGTCGATGAACCAACAGTGAGTTTGGGATCAACACCTTCCATCACGTCAGGATTGCCAGCTTTGCCGAGGCCGCAAATCAAACCGTCCTTGACACCGATATCCGCTTTGTAGATACCGGACCAGTCGACGATAAGAGCATTGGTAATGAGGAGGTCGATGCATTCCGACGCGGGGCGGTTGGTCGCTTGACCCATTCCTTCGCGGATGACCTTACCTACAAGCACCGTCAGATCGGCGCAATGAACATCAGAGGATGACTTACCACCGCCAAATTTGCATTCGTCACCATAGACCGTATAGTCCCTCTCGACCTCTATCCACAATGGTGTGTCTCCAAGGCGTACCCGATCTCCAACAGTAGGACCGAACATGGAAACATATACCTCACGGCTAATCGTGGTATTCACGTTGATTTCTAGTGCAGAAGGCTCTGGCATATGTCCAAACGCCTTCGCCACAAGGTCTTTGACGATCTCGTCCGTGCGACCCAAATCGAAGGGTCCACTAGCGAGGCGATTGCCACCGGAAACGACCTTTAAACCTCCAATCTCCACTAGGGTAACCGATTTCGTGTCACCAGGTTCGAACCTTACGGCGGTCCCAGCAGGAATGTCCAAACGCTTTCCGTAGGCCTTACAGCGATCGAATCGAAGTGCGGCATTGGTCTCGATAAAGTGGTAGTGTGAACCAATTTGAATGGGACGGTCTCCTGTATTTGTGACCCGCAGTTGCACGCGAGAGCGGCCTTGATTGATGATGATGGGTGCACGCTGCTTGACGACGATGGCACCCGGGTTCTCGGATAGAGGTGCGGGTGGAGCGAGTGGGAACTTGTCATTTGGTGGAGCGGGTAGGAAGGAGCCAAAGAATGCGGCACCCAGATCGCCAGAATCAGTACAGATGGGATTGTGAACGGTGACAAGGAATACACTATTAGGGCATTAGGGTATATTGCACAAGAAACGTATTATGCGCACCCGTCTGGGAAAGTCCCTTCGACCTGGATCTCGTGTAGTTGGTGCATGACGCCAGGAAGGACGTGACGCCGACCCAAAAGGGTCTTTCCGTACTGCATGAGCTCTGATACTGTGTGTTCACCATCCCGAATGCGTTCTTGGAGCTGCGATGCAATGAGAGCAGTAGCTTCCGTGAGATTGAGCTTCAGACCGCGGGCGAGTCGCTTCTGAGCCAGCGATCCAGCCTATATGACGCTTAGATACGGTCCTAAGCAAGTCGGACTGCCTTACGTGGTGCAAGAGGAGCTTGTCTGCTTCCCTGGGCAGGATGCGCATTATGGTATGGTCGAGTCCCAAGCACCAACAGGATACACAACTTTGATTCCAGGCTGTACAGCCATTCACACTACACGTTTGAAAGTCAAGTAAAAAGCACATTTATCACTCAGATGTACACGGGAAGTGTGGGGTTGAGTCCTAGCCAATCGGCATTGTCCCAGAGACCCTATGGACCGGTAAGCACATGAATGACATTCCATGGACACGCTGCCGCATACCGTCTCTTCAATCAGGAAGTCAAGAGGGTGTTCAACCAAGTGACCTCGAACGTCCGCAAGTCGAGACTTGACACTTTCAAGCGTCACATCTGGAGCAACATGAGAAGCCTGTTTCAAAGTGTCAACAATAGTAGGGTTGTGCTACACACAACCACATACCCTGGTCTTTGGTACATAGTTCTACAGGGTGTCAGCATTGGATGGATGGACGGACGAGATCAGTACTGATACCACTGACCTTGTACTGTTGAAAGTTGCGGACTAAATCAGAGGGGACTGGCTTGAAGATTTCTCTGCAGGCGGTGTAGATTTAGAATTCATTTGGGGTTCAGGGCAGGACCAACCTAAAGATCTGGGTATTGCGGTAGGCAACGCCATTCCACTTTGCTTCCAACTCGTATGACAGGGGGTCAGCCACCATGTCGTCTTCTGCCGTGCCAAATTCATTCGGGTTAGGGGTCGGAGCAGGATGCATGAAATTGTTGACTTCGCCAACTGGGTGAACTGGGATGAGTCCAAGGTGTTCTATCCCCTCGATTAGTGGGAAATTCAACAACCAAAGGAGTGACAGACCCTTATAAAGCCGTCTTCTCAACGTAGTCGCAAATCTTGATACCTGGTAGGGTTTACCATTCATTTTCGAGTTGATCATATCCTCGTCTTCAACCACCAGTGCAATTTCGGAGTCTCCGTTTCCTTTTTGGGAGCGGTCATTGATGTTCGCGGACCCCATCTGCGTTGTATATTAATCCTGAGAAGTCGGGACAGGCTAGGGGCACGCACGACAACACGTCTATCGTCGACAATCATGACTTTAGAGTGGATGTAGAGGACCTCGCTCACATAGCTGTGTGAGAAAGGGTGTGAGTCAATCGAGGAAGAGTTTGAACTTCACCCACCAGTTGAGCTCCTCTTGCTCGGACCCCAGCCATTTCTCCTGTTGAAGCCCGGTCTTGTCCATCAAGGCATGATGAGCAACGGAGTCGGATACAGAGTCGTCCGAGCGTTCTCCTATTGCACCAGCTTCAAATTTCTCGATTATTTGCCTGGCATCCTCTTCTGTCTTTGGATACTCCATTTCTTCTACCTTCGTCTTAGTCTTCTCGATGACGATGCCTTCCGTCGTGGGATCCGGCATCTTGATAGCAACTGTAGACTGAACCCAGACGTCTGGAGTACCTAGCCATTGCCTCGCAAGTGCAATTTGAGCTTGGTGAAAGGTCACACCGCTCTTCTGCTCCATCTTGGCGATGAAAGTTGGATAGGGAGCATTGATCCTATCATAAGATCGCAAGTGATAGACTCGAATATAGTCCTTCCTAGATTCTTGTCAGGGGAAGTCCGACATCTACTGAATAAACTTACGGCTCATGACCCGCAGCTCGGATTTTCTCCTATGAGAGGGAGTCAGCGACACGGCTCTCGAGATGCGAGGTGCGAGGTGCTAGACTTGCGTAGATGGAGTGCCCACCACGATTGATCGTTCGCCATGTTGCAGCAAGAATTTTTTTCAAGTCATCGCTGCTTGATATATCTCCAGCAAAGCCTGGCACTTCGGGAATCATGACCTACTGGAGTTAGGAGCAGGAAAAATCTAGAATTGCCACTGTCCTTACCACAACTTTGAAACGCTCACCAGCTCGGGCGGCGCGAAGGATACGATCAACTAAGGCTTTAGCAATCTGGTTCTGCACAGGTCCAGTCTTGCCAGCGTTCGAAATACTACAGGCGATAAGCACGTGTGATAAGAGGGGACTTGATACGCACAAGAATTGATTCTCTACAAAGAGCATGCATCATTTCGAAAATGAGAAGTCAGAGTGTTCGGTCAACGTACCAATATAAATGTAATGCTCTGCCTCTTCGATGAGTTTCAGATCTGCATATCGTCAGCTCTATATCGAGCGACAAATAAGAAACTCACAGGCATTATGGATACTGTCTTCCTTCAAAATTCCATGACTCCAGTCGGATGCGCTACGACAGACCTGGACTTTGCAGGTCGACAAAGATTTCTGAACGGGTGGATGATCGTTGGGTTGCGGCCGCCAGCTGTAGCCTCGCTGGAAACGTTGACGGAATCGACGGCCTTTGGTTTTCCACTCTTCAAGCCGCGGATGGCCTGGCAGGCATGAGTGATGGCGGACGGCAATATATGGGCAGTGACGTACGAGCCACAGGCTCATTAGGGGCAACCTCTATGTCGTGAGGGAATGCGAGCCAGTCATAACGGGGGTTATCGCAGTATTTCCGCGTTTTGAGCTCATTCCACCGTTCCACGAAGTGCTGGACGATATCAAGCACAACTGGTCCCACCAATGACATATGCACATCGTGCCAACCCATCCGCGGTGTCTCGAGAATGGAGATCTGATTAGATGCGAAATTGTCAACACGTTGGAAATCTAAATTAGGGTGTGTCAGTAGCGACGTGTTACTCCCTAAACACATTACCTAAAACACGAGCATTATTATAATCTTGGCCAGGGAACAAAGTGGCGCTGAAGTCGACCGGGTGAGCATCTTAATCAACATAAATTTGCGGTCTCGGTCTCGGTGAAGGAGCAAGGAGCATGCCTGCAATTGGATGTGCCGGTGTATCCCATCTTCCAAAACACAAGTCCAAACCGCCTATACAAGCCATGTGCTGTGCCAGGTTACGTGTCAAAGAACCACCGGACTTTGGTAGGAGCTTACTTGATCCACGACAACGACTTTCTCGTGATGGGACCAAAATTTCGTCGAATCAATGGTACCAATATGGTCGGGGTGGCGCTATGGGTGATTAGTGCCTCCTTGCGAATCGGCTTCGGGTGTCGCGGAACTTACAATAACCGCAATATTGGGATGAGTCTCATGCAAATGGTTTTTTGTATGGCGTGATGACATATTCATGCCTTGTGTAACCTCCTTGTAGATTAGTACATAAACTCTGACTCCCTGCTCGGCCTTGCGCTTTAAAACTCGGTCGATCCGCCATTCGGGATAGCGAGCAGGGGGACGCCTGAGGTAGAGTTCAGGAGAGAGCCACCAGTCTATAAAGGTCCGTATAAGATATATTGGCTGGGTTTCACCGAGACGAGACTCGCCTTGAATGAAGATCGCTTCTTTCGCAGATTCGAGCATCTCAGATACGGCCCACATGTAATCGTGTCCGTCGACATGCCACTTCACCATGTTCTCGGTTCGTTCGCCCGCAAAACTATTGAATCTGTGGCTTGCGCGGATGGAAGCCCTAACGTTGTCAGCTTCGATTTCTCGGGGCTCGTCATGGCGGTCTTGGAATTCAGTCAGGATTAAATTGGGTGCGCATCACGACCGACGCACGATTCTGATTCAATATGCCTACGAGGGGTTCAGCCAGGAGCCCCGAGGACACCAGGGAAGCACCAACGGACCTTGGACTTCAGCGATGGCACCACTGACACCTTTAGCAGCGAGGCTGGAAGCCTTCCCGTGCAGTTTGGAGAGGTCCTTGAGGAAGGACATTCGGTTCTGCGGACAACACCGCATGAGATAATTCCAAATATTGACTCAACATCTCGTTTGTACTTAGTAAACTCGTGATACAGAAGTTCGTTTGGACCGCCAAAGGCAAGGCAGGGCGGGGAAGCGTCCAGGTGGTGGAGAGACAAGATTGCTCAACGGCGGCCTGGCGATGACGTTCTGATCAGAACCGCCGCCTCGAAGGACAACACCGTTATAAATGTAAAGGAGAACAATATGTCCGGGGTGGCCGTGAAACTTTGGTTTGGCCAAATACAAAGTCTCCGGTCACTCTCATCGAGGACTCTGGGAGGCGTCCCCGGCGTCTTCATCGTCCACCTGCATCTCCTCGTTATTACCAATGTTCCCAACATCGTTTTCTTCTTCGTCTTCGTCCTCGCCGCCCGCGTCCTCGTCCTCGTCCAGGCCAAGCTCATCTTGATTGCCATCTTGGTCACCATCCTCGTCCGGAATATCCGTCTCAGAAAAGGCTGCTTCCTCATCGCCTTTGGGCGATGCCCCACTCTCGGCCTCTGTACGCGTTTCTCCGCCACCACTGCTCGCTTGCCCCTTAGTCGCTACTGCGAAACCTGACTTGGGCTGTGGAACACGGGCTTTGCTGTTTGCACCAGTGCTCGATGCGGGCTTTGGCGCGTTCGGCTTTGGCGGATTCTTCTTCAGATGAGAACGATACACTGGAGCATCCGGATAAGTCGCGTGGAAAGGTACTTAAGAATATGACACGCACTTTCTAGTTCTGATGTAAGCTTTGGGAGCATGTCGCCAAATTCAGCGGCCTCCAAAGCCTGCAAGACGTCGGCGGAGGAGATTGTCTTGCGGCCACTAGCAGTTGCGACCTCCTGGGCACTATCACAGCATTAGGGCAAATTTAACTGATGTGTGTTCGACAAGCAGAGACTGGAGACACCAACGCAGCGGCTTGGTGTAAGGAATTCGTCAACAAAAAGTTCCATCTCCCGGCACGCCAGTACTTACCAATATAATTTATGAAAACAGTAGATCCTTTAATCAGCGCCAATACACTGTCCTTCTGTAACTTGGTCGATGGTGGTAGCTGTTAATCCAGTGCAGCAAGTCGAGTACAACACGAGCGTGTGAGCAGCGAAGGGAACATATATTCAGCATTGTGAGCAGAAAAAACCGCGTTAAACGCGTCAGATAATACCTGAGGAACGTGTCAAAGACGAACCGCTGTCTTTGCGATCCGAACGACCGCCGACCGTGGGAGCTCATACTGCTCTATTCCATCAAGCACCCCTCCTTGTTGGGTTTCGGCATGGTCCGATGCAAGCATTATGTCAGCTTTTCGTGGCATTTTTAAATTTGCGGGATGTGGTCAGTGGCAAAGACTGCTTCTTTGTTGCGGGTCAGTCTCCTACTTCGTCCTTGTATTACGGCTCCACGTCCTCAATTGAGCATGGACGCTGCTGAATTTCATGCCAACGTGAATACACATGCCAGTGGTGTCTTCCCAATTAACAGAATTGCATTCCTAGGTCTACGACGCTTGTCGCTTGATCCCTCATGGGAAAGTAACATCTTATGGTAAGCTTCTGGAATTTTATCCAATCGGATTGACGATTCGAATGAGGTCATAGGACACATTGCCAAACTTATTGGCATGCCAAGGCACTCGCGACACGTCGGACAGGCGCTGAAATTCCTTGGAGATGATACCGTGCCGTGGCAGAGGGTCATTGGGGCGAGCGGGACCATCAGCAGCCGTGGACCAGGCACAGACGGTGCTCTGCGGCAGGCCCAGGCCCTACGAGCAGAAGGAGTTGATGTAAAACTGAGCAGAGGCGGACAATATACCATCTCCTTGGCGGAATATGGCTGGTTCCCGGAGCATATCGAGCTAAACGAAGAATGAGATTTCTAATGCAACATAAGTCCGTGCTACACAATGTTGTGATCATGATAAAAGACCGTCGTGCTCGCGATCATCGGGCTCTTCTAAAAAAACGGGTCATGACCCGGCTGAAATGTCAAAATCGGGGGGAGCCCCTTGTGACCGGACTTCCTTTGGTCTGGTGAAGATACTAGACAAACTCGAGGTAGCATTATGGCCGAGCTGCTTCTGTGGATAGTTCTCGTGCCGGGATGTTGTTGAAGATGTCCGCACTTTGCTCATAAATGAGGAGACGGAGACCGACCCCCATGTACTTTGCACTCGCGCTTGATTCTGTGACAATTCCACCAGATCGCCCGTCCGATTTTTGACGAGGTCGAAATTGAGACCTGGACGATAAGAGGTAACTTTCTTGGCTGCCGAAAAAAATCCGCCTGGCTTCTGGGGAGGTCCCCCTATGCGATCGTACTGGATGGGGTTCTCGCCTTCGTGAGGACTGCGTTGTCTACACCAGAGGAAGAGAAGGAAAATAAACAGGGAGGCGAGTGCCATTACTCCTAGAGAGATCCCGACAATTGCCGGTATTGAAAGGTCAGTTCCACTTTGTGGGGGAGTCCAGGCTCCGTTTGTAGCGTCTAGATGCGTTGGTGGGTCAATCTTGACTTCGGAAGCAGCAAAGGAAGGCATCTCACTTTCCGCGGCGGCGAAGTAATCCCAGAAGTCGTCACCCTTGAGGTTGAGATAAGCCCAGCTCGGGATGGATGTGTCGTTAGGTACAGATATAGGAAAGCTGGCAACCTCTGAGTAAACAGGACGGTAGTAGGGCGTAGCAACGAACTCGTTATAGGCCGTTATTGATTCGTGGCAATTGGTTTTCCATTGGCCGAAGGAAATGGGTGTCGCGCCTTGGCATTGAGCTGATGAGAGTGTCAGAGAAATTCACCTAGTCGGCTATGGACGTACCACAGGCAGAAATCAAGGAGTAAAATACAGTATTGCTGGGATGGAGTTAAGGAGGCTAATACACCTGGGCGACAGTTATGCGTACCATTCGCAAACATTTGCTTGCGGTCCGCTGGGTTGCAGATAGATTTGACTAGCAGTAATCGCTGGAATGCTGTCTTCACGACAACTTAGAAAGCTAATGGGGTATTTGGGTGGCTCGCCTACATGTTGAATTTAAGCATGAACCTGCGAGAAAGGCTGCTACTTGGCACGGCGATTGCTGCCTGCTATTAGCGGCCTGCGAGCATCATTGAGCGATCCCAAAGGTCTCTGCGTGTTGAGATAGGAGAGGGCATACCCATCCAAAGTCTGAGCTGCAGCTAGCTCCAGTCTGGGATGCAAGGCACTTAATGCTCAGCCGACCTTCCCACCAAGTGAGGCCAGGCGTCTCACCACTTGTGCTTGGACGTGATCAAGACTGCGTGTAAAAAGAAGGGCGATATAAGGGAACATATGCGATCCCGTCGTCGCTGACTGCGGGTAGGACGGGCGGGGGCTGAATTCAAAATGTGAAGGGACAAGCGCCGGCCTTTGCAGGCACCTTGGAACTGTTCGAGAGACAGCGAGGCACCATCTGCTCGTCGTCTTCGAGGTTAGTTGGTGATTTGGTCGAAGCCAGGGTGGGCGGCGATTTCTTGCGCGTGGTGGAGTACACCAAACTCCGCCATCGCCTCGCCCGACACGTTGATTATTTAGGAGGGTTTGTTCCTTCAAAGTTGGCATGTTGAAGTTCTTTCCATTTCCCTTTCCAACGGGGTTCCGCCGGTTGACCGCAACTGCTGCCTCCATTTCGCAAAATCGTACATCTTGCACCCAGCGCGCGCGTTCGTCACACAAGAAGATGGGAAAAAAAGCAAAGGTTCACATTGACGAATCTACCTTCGACCTCCCGCCTCACCCTGCGTTCTCCTCGCACCCCAATGGTGCGCTCAGCATCGGCGACACTTGAATTTTCATCATCTGAACAACTATTAGCGACGATCATCGACTCTCATACACACCTGATCTCTACCTTTAATATGTACCGTCAGAAGTATCCTGATGGCAAATACACCACTGTCTACGACTTTGCCAGGGCATTTCTTGGTGGCAAACAGTCCGTGGTATCGGCGCCATCCGGAGGTGGATCTGGTCTGGAAGCGGAAACTCGCGAGCGCCACGTAGTTGAGGCCATCATCGACGTTTGGTGCGATGCTCCAGTTTTGCCTACTTGGAGAGAGATCGCGGATTCTGCCATAGATCCAGAGAAGAGGAAAGAACTATGGGGAGACCTGGAGTATTGGTTTGTGATGGGAGTCCATCCGTGAGCGGTTCTCGACCACGGAAGGAGCCACGCTAACGCACATCTAGACACAACGCTAAGTCGTACAGTGATGAGGTAAGTCTTCAAAATAGGCGGTCAGGAAATTGGTCAAACGAACTCTGGTGCAGGTCGAGGCTCAAATACTGGAGGCAATGAAGCATCCCCGATGCGTTGGATGGGGAGAAATAGGTTTAGATTACCACTACATGAACTCTCCCGCAGAGATACAGCAGGAGGTATTTCGAAGACAACTCAAGCACGCCGTGCAGCTGGGAAAGCCTCTGACTATCCACACTCGCGAAGCTGATGACGACGTTGAACGCATCCTAAAGGAGGAGGTGCCGCAGGGGCACAAGGTGAGTACGTGGTAGTTGACTGTGGCCATTTCGCTTATTTTCTAGTAGGTCCACATTCATTGTTTTACCGACACGCCTGCGCTTGCCCAACGATTGCTCGACTACTTCCAGAACCTTTACATTGGCATCACAGGTTATCGTCCTCCGCTTGCTCCTTTCGCTGCCATACTCAAGTTTTCCCAGGAGTGGTTACATACAAGACCAACCAGAACACTTCAGATGTCATCCGTGGCCTTGCGTCCCAAACCAGGCCTCGAATTTTGTTGGAGGTCCGTATGTAAGAATGCCGTCAACCAAACAACAATTCATATGGTTCCATTCAGAGCGATGCCCCTTATATGGTCCCTACAAACCTCTACGGTTCTCTCGACCTGCCAAAAAAATCCTCATCACCCAGGCTCGCCTTCTGCCATTCAGGAATGCTTCCCTGGGTTGCAGAGTTCATCGCCGAGGTGTCAAACTCTTCTCGAGATGCGGAGGATGTCGTTGTCTTCGACGCGGGTCATGTTCTAGAGTTATGCAGGGAAAACGCGCGGCGAATGTACCTTGATGCGTAAAACTCCGTATGGTTCGATTGTTGCGACTCGATGTGCCGAAGAGACGCGCACCGGTTTGTGTAACCACACCCGGCCAGGCTAACCCCGGCCACAGAGCAGCGCCTCCCGCAGACGACAACTGCCTGTTGGTCCGTATGCCGATAGATTACAAACAAGCGTCGAATTTAGTCAGTCTCCGGGGTATACCCATATGCTAAAGATGCTCCCGCAGTATGGAGCGTCGCTCCCGTAAAGTGACTGTTCGGCGCCAAGGTCGTGGGTGCTAAACTTGCAAACAAGCAACCGATGGAAGCTGCAACGGTTGCGGTCCGTCGCTGTTCTCTAATGTTGTAGTGCTTATTCAAACGTCGCAAGTCCGAGCGTTTTTTTTCGGGTGGTCTATGGTCGGTGTTACTCGACTGTCCGGAAGGCCGTTAAAGAAATCTCAATTACGTGGCCAGCTGTCTGCTGCTGTTTCAGGTATCAAGGACGATTCGCCTCCGCCTGTGGCGCGGTTACGGTAGCTGGACTGACTGCAGCCGAAGCGGAGAAGGAAATAGAGACCGTAGACGGTATCATGGCTCACGGTTCTTGTTGATTCTTACATGGGGTCCTGGACAACCCACCCTTCAAGCCCGCTGCTCCTCGAATATAATGCAGTGCTCCTCAGGACAAAGGATTTTTTTGACGTCGTCGTGCATCGCACACACCGATCTCCGCAGCAGTGCACCGTTCCTCTACAGACACGCGAGCGTGCTCAAAGCGTTGGCTTGAGGTCTTTCGATTCTCCACTCAACACCGCTCGTCTTCGTTGATCCATGTGGAACTGAGACCAATGCAAGGACACCCTCGGTGACGTGTCCAGCAGACACAGGGAGGATCGCTGCGCGCAGAGAGGTCCCTCAGCTTGACAAATACTTTGCATTCTTGCCCTGACTCATTCCCTTGGGGCACCTGCCTCTCCTTTTAGAGCAGATCTAGCCTATAGCCTTCCTATTCCACATCTACAAGGCCGAGCGGCCTATACCCCAAGATTGCGTCGCCACTCTCCTTTTGGCCCACATCTGGCCATAACCTATACCTTGCTGGATCTTCTACATACCTTCCTTGGGAGACGTCTTTCAAAACTCTCGAAGAGCCTGAAGACAAGAGTCACGACCCACTGCAGCTTTTCTCGCATCATCAGGTTCATATATCACCAGCTCCAAGTCCTTCTTCGAGCATAACCACGGTTATATTATCCCCTAATCCCTCAGACTTGCCAATAGCTCCCCCTTGTCCAGTCTCGCTTGCTGTGAGGCTATCTGAGAGTGACCCCGTTGTGTCCTCGGGCATGGACGACACGCGTATTCAACCCCAGTTGTCACAAGCAGCAGCAAGTAATGCGACACCTGCCGATAGCCCGTCTACTGTTACCGATTCAAGTCGGCAGCCAGGAGTGGAGCACTCGGACAGTGACAGTGAAGCCTCGCCGTCACAGCACCAAGTCAGCACCAAGTCGAAGAAGAAGCAGAAAAGAACACGTACACTTACCACGGCGCCTCAGGCAGCAGCTCTATTCGCTCTTTTGGCACGGGTGAGCCAGGATTGTAGGATTATTCTTGATCAATAGTAACCCACTTATGCAGACTCAGTTTCCTACAACGAGCGAGCGAGAAGAGATTGGACGAGCTATTGGCTTGTCTGCAAGGAAGGTGCAAGTTCGTCCTCAGCAATCCAGTACAAAACATGAAGCGATTCTGATGTTTTTTTTCAGATCTGGTTCCAGAACCAACGCCAAAAGCAGAAGAAGCTCGCCAACACGTTACAATCACAGTCTCAAGCGGAATTGGCAACCTCCGCTCCACTACCACTCATGAGTCAGCCTAGCTTCTCTGCTTCCTACGCTGCAAGGCTCAGTGCGGGAAGTGGTCTCAGTGACAACCAGCACCTTGGTTTTGGAACTGCCATAGACGACTATGGCGGAGTCAAACTACATTTACCCTATGCCGAGGGGATATCAGGAAGCTCGAACCCCGTTCCGGTTGTCAATCCATATCAATATTCCCCGTCCAGCGGCCTTTCTGGCCGCGCGCATATGGGTCAATCTCAGCGCTCCCAGGGGCATCCGCAGCTTTCAAACTATACGCACAGCCCCTCACAATACACCGTGTACCCTCCCACCACCATTCCGGACTTTACTTTACCCTTCAGTAGCGAAGCGCCCGGCGCAATAACCTCCTCAAGTTTCGCTGCACAGTCATGGTTACCCGAAGCAGTTCAACAGGGACACGATGTGACCTCTTTTCTACATCCACCCACTGGTGCGACGTCTCCGCACCTCCGACAGTTCATCTCACCTCCCGGAACAACCGCCTCAGCGCCCGCTACCCGAAACCTCTACAACTCACATATACCACTGCCTTCCCATCCACCGTCCACTCACTATGGTTCGGCCACTCGGCTACCACATTCACGCGACACTCCCCAAACCGTTGGGACAACCACTCCTCCGTCACAGATGGCCAGTTTGCACTTTCGCAGCCCCGCTTACCCGGTACACCGTGGTTCCTTCAGCCACACCACAGGGCTGTCTCAGCATACGTTCCTGGGCTCCCCACCAGGTCACATACCTTCTTCCAGCCTACCAGAGTCTCTGAACCCTGGAATCAATGGTTCGCCACACACCACTTTGGTACCCCTGCACTCACCACAATCTCGAGCCAGTACAACGCCGTATGGGTCTCAGACAGATTGGCGGTCCAGAGGCGCTGAAATTCACTCCGACTTCCCCCCGATGAATCGTAAACGTCCTCGTTCCCACGAAGAGACGGTCGAGTCTAAACGACCTCGCCAATCGCCCACAAGCTCGCTTTCACCACCTGCTTCATTTAGTGAAACAGCAATCCCATCCAATAGGAACCACTATGCTATGCATGTCCCTCTTCCGACGCGACTCCCTTTGTTTCAGGGCCACATGACCGATCCATTCTCTGAAGCGGTGCCACAGCCTGGAATGTTTGATTCATAAAGCTGGCTGGGTGACAGCTCGACACAGCCCTGCGCCTGTTTAAGGTCGTAAGGATTGAATTAACTTATTACCAGATACTTCGGACCCGTGTTCGATGATGAGCAGACAGTCCCGCATCGCTAGATGTATTAACGTCATTCTTGTATCCATTTATTTGTGAACACTTTGTTCGTCCGATTCGAATCGCGCACTGTTAGAAACGTCCTCCGTCCAAAACACCTAAGCGCCTAGATAGCTATCTATGATCGGGCGGGAACAGGAACGAAGAGGCCATTCAGTGACCCTTGAGCTCGTCCTCACACCAGTCCCACAACGTCTTGGCAAGTTCTGCATTGCGTGCTTGAGGAGTTGGGTCTGCGACTTCTGCGTAGGGGACCAAATACTGGAAAAAATAGATGAGATTCACCATATGAGCTGACGGCTGAGAGTAGCATACCTTCCCACCGAGCGTCAGCGCTTCTGGCGAAGCGGCCGCATACAAACTGGTTAGAGCGCCGTTCTCAACAGTGAGACCTGCCGTTCGCTTGATTGACAACAGGTTAGGAATAGCCATTAAATACGTGGAATGACACCTACATTCACCCATCTGAAGATTGTGCCATGCTGTCGGGCGAGATCGGTGCTGACCCACCCTGGATGGACAGCGATCGAACATATTTTGCCGGAATA
>Ga0307513_10001976_pt1 | contig 29035 bp, 29 predicted proteins | sample 15_EM_MG_FD_202174 | JGI IMG/M metagenome (GOLD analysis project Ga0307513, IMG submission 202174) | Populus trichocarpa ectomycorrhiza microbial communities from riparian zone in the Pacific Northwest, United States - 15_EM | ecosystem: Host-associated > Plants > Roots > Unclassified | place... | reverse complement strand
CGGCCGGACGCGCTGCCCGAGACGTGGGGCCCGGACGCGCCGGCCGACATCGCGGCCTACATGGCCGCCGGCACGATGCTCGACCGGATGCCGACCCTGGCCCAGGTCGCCGATGCCGCGGCGTTCGCGGCCTCCGATCGGGCGGGCGCGATCACCGGCACGATCCTGAACCTGACCTGCGGTTCCGAGCCAGGCTGAGTCACGTCAGGCGGTGCAGCAGCGCCAGTAGCTGCGCGCGCTCGGCGGTGGTGAACCCGTCGAGCAGCGCGTCCTCCTCGGTGGCAATGGCGGCGTCGAAGCGGTCGAGGGTGGCGCGGCCGGCGTCCGTGGGGGTGACGAGGTTGCGCCGGCGGTCCTCCGGGTCGCGCTCGCGCGTGACGAGCCCTTCGCCGACGAGGGCATTGACGATCGCGACCATGTCGCTGGGGTCGATGCGCAGCCGCCGGCCGATCTCGGCCTGCGCGGCCGGCCCGAACTCGACGAGCGTGGCGAGCACGCCGTAGAAGCCGCGCTGCAGGCCGGCCTCGAACAGCCGCTCCGTGGTGCGCTTCTGCGCGATGAGCGCGGCGCGGCCGAGCAGCCAGAACGCGGTGCCGCGCAGGCGTGCGGGGGCGCGGTCGGCGTCGTGGCCGCACCCGTCGTCTCCGTGCACGATCCGATCCTACCGGATTCGTTGGTTCCACCCACGATCGTGCTAGCGTTGGCCATACCAACATTGGTCGAGCCAACGAATGGGGAGTCATGCGCAGGGTGCGCTACCACGAGTACGGCGGTCCCGAGGTCCTCACGGTCGAGGAGATCGACGAACCCGTTCCGGGCGAGGGGCAGGTGCTGATCCGGGCCGAGGTGATCGGCGGCAGCTTCGTCGACACCGCCATGCGGGCCGGCACCAGCACGTTCGGCCAGCCGCCGCTGCCCGGCAGTCCGCACGGCGACGTCGTCGGCACCGTCGAGGACGTCGGCGCCGGTGTCGACCCGTCCTGGAAGGGGCGTCGGGTGGCGGCGCTCGTCGCCACCGACGCCTACGCCGATCTCGCCGTCGCCGACGCGGCCTGGCTCGCGCCCGTCCCCGACGGCGTGGACGCGGCCCAGGCCAGCAACCTGGCGATGCCGGGGCCGGTGGCGCTGCTCGCGTTGCGCATCGGTCGCGTCGCGGCGGGCGAGACGGTGCTGGTGCACGCCGCCGCCGGCAACATCGGCCACCTGGCCACCCAGCTCGCGAAGCTGGAGGGGGCCGGACGGGTGATCGCGACCGTCGGATCGCCGGCGAAGGCCGAGTTCGCGCTGGCCCACGGCGCCGACACCGTCGTCAGCTATGCCGACGCCGACTGGGCCGACCAGGTGCGCGCCGCCGCGCCCGGCGGGATCGACGTCGCGCTGGACAGCGTCGGTGGTGCCGTCACCGCGACCACGCTGGGCCTGCTCGCGCCGCGCGGGCGCCTCGTCGTCTACGGGGTCGCGGCCGGCCAGGTGCCGGAGCTGCCGATCGGGGAGCTCCTGGCACTGCGGTCCGTCACGGGGTTCGGGCTGCTGGCGTTCCGGGCCGCGTTCCCCGACGAGGCCAAAGCGCACATCGCCGAGGTCACCGCACACGTCGCGGCCGGCCGGCTGCGCACCGCGGTGGCGGCGACGGTCCCCCTCTCGGAGCCCGCGAAGGCGCACGAGGCGCTGGAGGACCGCGAGCGCACGGGTCGGGTGCTACTGCTGCCGTAGTGCACCCGCCGGAGGCGGGCTGCCCGTAGGGTCCGGGGCGTGCCGCGGCTGATCGTCATCAACGGGCCGCCCGCCGCCGGCAAGTCCACGCTCGCCCGCCGGTGGGCTGCTGCGCATCCGCTCGCCCTCGCCCTGGACGTCGACGCGGTGCGGGAGCAGCTCGGCGACTGGCGCGCCGATCCGCAAGCGGCCGGGCGCGCGGCCCGCGACATCGCCGCCGCGACTGCGGAAGCGCACCTCGCGGAGGGGCACGACGTGCTCGTCCCGCAGCTGCTGGCCCGCCCGGAGTTCCCCGACCGGCTCGCGACGCTCGCCGGTGACGGCTACCTCGAAGTGGTGCTGACGCTGCCCCGGGCGGAGTCGCTGCGGCGCTACGCGCAGCGCTGGCAGGCCGGCGTCGATCCCGTCCACGGGCGGGCGCCCGAGCCGGACCTCGACGAGATCGGCGCCCTCTACGACCGCGTGGTGGAGTTCGTGGCGAGCCGGGAGCACATCGCCGTCCCGGCGGACGGCACGCCCGAGGAGGCCTGGGCGGCGTTCCGGCTCAGCGTGCCGCCACCGAGCTGAGCCCGGCGATCAACCAGTCCAGCGTCTCCTCGAACCCGAACGGCGGCGGCTGCATCCGCTGCGGATCCTGCGACCAGCGGATGTAGTGCGGGTAGCTGCCCTGCTCGGCGATCCGCCGGTGGTAGGGCTCGGCGGCCGCCGCCAGCTGGGCTTCGTCGGTGACGCCGATGCGGTCGCGCATCGTGGCCTCCTCCAGCTCGGCCAGCCCGGTGGCGTAGACGTGGCCGAGGACGGTCGACACGAACCCCATGCGGGTGGCCGCGTCGAGGCCGAGCGGCTCGAGCGCGGCGAGCGCGTCGTCGAACATCGCGAGCGAGTGCGGGCCGAACGGGGGCCGGCTGAACGTGAGCCGCGCGAACCAGGGATGGCGCCGGACGGCAGCGCGCGCGGACAGCGCCAGCCCGCGCAGCCGCCCCTGCCAGGTGCCCTCGGCGGGCACGCTGAACTCGGCGGTGACGCGGTCGAGCATGAGATCGGTCAGCCCGTCCTTGCTGCCGACATAGCGGTACAGCGACATCGGAGTGCTCGACCCGAGCCGCGCGGCGACGGCGCGCATGGTGATCTCGCCGCGCACGTCGGCGTCCGCCAGCTCGATCGCGGCCTCGACGATGCGCTCGCGGGAGAGCCGGCCCGTCGGCTGATGGGGCTCGTCGAACCAGACGACTCCGCGGGACTGCATTGCCCGATCCTAGCCTGGCGTGTACAACGTACGTCATGCGTGTACAACGTACATCAGTTGCCGTGATCGGCGGCGGCCTCACCGGTCTCACCGCCGCGCTCGTCCTGCGCCACCACGGCATCGACGTCACCGTCGTCGAGAAGCACCCCGGCACGTCGCCCCAGCCCAAGGCCCGCCGCTTCCAGTTCTCGACGATGGAGCTGTTCCGCGAGCTCGGGCTCGCCGACCGGGTGGCCGAGGCCGCCCGCGAGCTGTCGCCGCACTACCGCATGTCCAGCGGGCGCACGCTGGCGGAGTCGGCCTGGTTGCCCGCACCCTCCTGGATGGCCGGCGGCGACGTCCCCGAGGTCGGTCCCGAACCTCCCGCGCTGGTCGCCCAGGACGTGCTCGAACCGGTCCTGCGCGCGGCGGCTGTCGAGTCCGGGGCCGAGGTGCGGTTCGGCGTGCGCGCCGACCTCCCCGAACCGGACGGCGACGGCGTACTCGTGCCGCTGCCGGACGGCGCATTGCGCGCCGAGTTCGTGATCGCTGCGGACGGGTCGCGCAGCCCGATCCGCGAGGCATTGGGCATCTGCCGCACCGGACCGGGGGCGCTCGGCGACCCGATCGTCAACGTGTACTTCCGGGCAGGGCTGACGGAGCTCCTGCGCGGCCGGGAGTTCAACCTCTGCGCCATCGAGCACCCCGACGCGCCCGGCACCATCGCGTCGATCGGCGCCGGCCGGTGGCTGCTCATGACCGGCACCCGCGACGCCGACTGGCCGTCCTACCTGCGCACGGCGCTCGGCGTGCCCGCGCCGGAGCTGGAGCTGCTGTCGGTGATGGAGTGGCAGCCCGAGATGCGCGTCGCCGACCGGTTCGCGGACGGGCGGGTGTTCCTCGCCGGCGACGCCGCCCACGTCATGCCGCCGTGGGCCGCGGCCGGCGCCAACACCGGCATCGCCGACATCGCGAACCTCGGCTGGAAGCTCGCCGCGGTGTTGCGTGGCGAGGCCGCGCCGGCGCTGTTGGACACCTACGACGTCGAGCGCCGGCCGGTCGCCACCATGGTCGCCGAGGAGTCGGTGCGGCGGATGCGCGATCCCGGCGCGACAGGTGGCGTGCACCCGTTCGTGCTGGCCACGGGCGGATTGCAGTACCGGACGGGGGCGCTCGCCGGCGAGATCGAACCCGAGCCGGTAGTCGAGTTCACCCCGGCCGGACGGGTCGGGGTGCGGGTGCCGCACGCCCGACTGGCCGACGGCTGCTCCACCCTCGACCTCGTCGGGCCGGGTTGGGCGCTGCTCGTCGCGGGATCCGTTGACGGGTGGGACTCCGACGCGCCCGTCCACCGGGTGGACGTGCCGTGGCTCGCGGACGGGGAGGCGGTGCTCGTCCGGCCCGACCGGGTGGTGGCGTGGCGCGGCACCGACCGTTCCGCGCCGTCCCGCATCCGTGAAGACCTTGTGGCCATACCAGCTCTCCGCTGAGGTTGTTGCAGGAAAGCCACTTTCCCGCCATTCAGTGGCGTGAAAGTGGCTTTCCTGACACCCCCGCGGGTGCCTCCCCAGGCCTATCCGCGGGAGAGCTTCAACGCCAGGGTCGGGCAGGCTGTGGCTGCCGCCCTGGCTTGTGCGCGCAGTGCCGGTGGCACCGGGCCGTCGATCAGGATCGGGTAGCCCCACTCGTCGAGCTCGACGACCTCGGGGAGCAGTTCGGCGCAGAGCCCGTGCGCGGTGCAGGTGATCGGGTCGATGGCCAGCGACGGTCCGCTGTAGCGGCTCACGCGGTGACCCCTTCCGGCAGCGGCGTCCACGACGGCTGTTGGGCCCACTCGCAGGGATGCCCCTTCGCGTGCGCCCGCGCGTCGTCGGCGAACGTGCGCAGCGCGCTGGCCGCGAACCGGACGGCCGCGTCGGGGTGCGAGCACGCGCCGCGCCCGGGGATCACGCCGAGGCGCTTGCACAGCCGGCCCAGCAGCTCGCGGTCGCGGCGGCCGGCGGCAAGATCGGCGAGATCGGCGGCCACCGCGGGCAGGCCGAACATGCACGGCCCGCACTGCCCGGCGGACTGGTCGGCGAGGTAGCCGAGGACGCGGGCGGTCTCGGCGATCCCGCAGGCCTGCACTGGGAGCGCGACGAGCGACGCGACGCCCAGCGAAATGCCCAGCTCGGCACAGCCCTCGTGGGTGAGCGGCAGCTCAGCGGCGACCGACATGGGCACCCAGGTGCCGCCGAGCCCGCCGATGGCGACGGCCTGCAGCGATTCGGACTCCCCGCCGGCCAGTTCGAGCGCGTCGCTGATCGGGATGCCGAGCTCCACCTCGTAGACGCCGGGCCACGTGACCGCGCCGCCGACGGTGAGCAGCGTGCTGCCCGACGACTCGGCGGTGCCGGCCTCGCGGTACCACTCGTCGCCGTAGCGGGCGATGAGCGCGAGGTGGGCGAGCGTCTCCACGTTGTCGACGAGCGTGGGCCGGCCGTTGACGCCGCGCACGGCGGCGCGCGGACCCGTGGTGGGCAGCGCCTGCCCGGTGGTGAGGAAGTTGACCAGCGCGGAACTCTCGCTCGCGGTGTAGCGGTGCGGCACCTCCACCACCGTGACGCGGACGGGATCGCGGCGCTCGGCGATCGCGGCCCGCACCGACTCCAGCGCGGGGCTGCCGCTGTGCAGGCACAGGATGGTGTCGTCGGCGCTGAGCGCGTAGGCGGCCAGCGCGATCCCGTCGAGCACGAGGTGCGGGGCCAGCTGGAGCAGCGTGTGGTCCTTCGAGCTGGTGGCGTCGCCCTCGCAGCCGTTCGCGACGACGACGGCCTGGCCCTTGGTGGCGGCGACGGCGGAGAGCTTGTCGGCGGTGGGGAACCCGGCCCCGCCGCGGCCGCGCAGCCCGGCCCGGCGCACCGAGTCGATGAGCAGGTGCCGACCCACTCCGCCACTGGTGCCGACGACGGGCAGCCGCCCGTAGCGCTTCTCGTGCTCGCGGAAGTTGTCGGCGCGCCCGTCGTCGGTCCAGGCGGCCAGCAGCCGGACGACCTCGGCGTGCGGGATGGGGGTCTCGTGCAGCGGCGTGATCGTGGAGATCGGCCCGGACGCCAGTACGTCGGAGGCCAGCATCGATCCGGTCACCAGTGTCATCGCGCACCTGCCTCCACTCGGGACCGGTTGTGCTGTCGCGGCACCCGGATCGCCTGCGTGACCGCACCCGACCGGCGGCGGTTCGCCAGCCGCCGCCACACCGTGACGACGACGGCGGCCACGCAGAGCACGTTGACCGCCTGCACCCACAGCAGGCTCGCGTCCTTGCCACCTGCGCCGATGCCGTGGACCAGCGCGATCGGCCACAGCCCGTACGCGGCGCGGTGCACCCACTGCCACACCCGCAACGGCACCCGGGTGCGCACCGCGCTGGTGATGATCACGGCGAGCATGAGGTCCAGCGCGATCGCGCCCAGCCCCAGGTAGAACGGCTTGTACGCCGACACGAACGGCACGAACGCGTCGAGCACGGTGATGCCGACGTAGGAGTCGGCGATCGCGGTGCCGATGTGCACGGCGAGGAACGCCAGCGCGAGCATCGAGAGGTTGCGGTGCACCGCGTGGACCGTGAAACGCGGCCAGCGCGTTCCTGCGGTCCGGTCGGCATGCTGGGCGCCGAGCACCACCGTGGCGGTGAGCAGGATCAGCGACACCAGACCGGTGCCGCGGCTGGCGAACCAGAGCGCCTGGTCCATCGGAGTTCTCTACCTCTCTGTTGGTGCGGGGAAGCCGGCGACGGTGGTGACGGCACCGTCGGCGGCGACGAGTCGGGCGGGCAGGTCGCGGTCGGCGAGCCATCCGGGGGCGTCCGGGCCGAGGACGATCGCGGCGGTCGATGCGGTGTTGGCGTCGACGCAGTTCGCGGCAGCGACGGTGACGGTCCGCCAGTGCGGGTGCGCGGCGTCACCGGTGCGCGGGTCGACGATGTGGTGCAGGGTGCGGCCGGCGCGCCGCCACGTCCGGCGGGTGGTGCCGGAGCTGGCGAGCCCGCCGCCGCCGATCGTGACGACCGCGTCGGGCGTGCTGAGCGCCCGCTCGTGGTCGTCGCCGACCGCGATGGGCCAGTCGCCTTCGGGTGCCGGTCCGGCGACGGAGGCGTCCCCGCCGAGGCTGACCAGCACTCCGGCGCCGGTGGCGAACGCGACGGAGCCGGCGATGCGGTCGGCGGCCAGCGCCTTGGCGGTGGCGCCGAGGTCCAGGTGCACGCCGCGCGGCAGCACGACGGTGCGGTTCTCGGTGTCCAGCCGCACCCGCCACCAGCCCGGCACGGGAACGACCGGGGCGGGCGGCGCGGGTTCGTCGAGGATCAGCTCGGCGAAGTCGCGGTCGTAGCCGAGCCCGCGGACGGCGGCGCCGACCGTCGGGTCGACGAGGCCGCCGGTGCGTTCGGCGGCCTCCAACGCCACGCCCAGTGCCTCCGCGAGCAGCGGGCCGATCGCGACGGCCACCCCCGGGTGCTCGTGGAGGCGGGAGATCTCCGAGTCGGCCCGGAACCTGCTGCATGCGGCGTCGATCGCGGCCAGCTCGCTGCGCATGATCAGCCCGGCGGTCGGGAGGACCTCCGGGTCGGTCACGGCGAGCACGGCGGTGGTGCCGAGCGCCTTGGTGATGATGCGATCGGCCGTCCCGGCCACGGGCGTGTCGACCGGCGTGGTCATGACCCACCCGTCGAGGCGGCGGGCTCGCTGTGCTCGGGCGCGGCAGCGGGGGGCGCCGCCGGCGGCGCCGGGGTTGCGGCAGCAGCCTTCTTCTTCGGGGCCGCGGTCGGGTTCGTGCTCGGCTTCGCCTCGGCCGGGGCCTGCAGGGCAGCGGGCGCGACCCAGTTGTCGGTGACCGGGGGCGTGGGCGACTTCGCGGCGGTGTCGGCAGCGGCGCCCTGGGCGAACACAGTGCCGAAGGTGAGAGCCAGCGCTGCGCCGCCGGCAGCGGTCATCGCGGTGGCGCTCATGATCCGGCGGCGACCCGCGGCGCGCTGCCCGACCCGGTCGAGGGCGTGCCGGTTGTGCGGGGAAGTCATGCCACACAAGGAATCATGCGTGGCGATCACGGTTGCCGAACCTGAGAGACCAGGGTCCCGAACGGTGCATGGCACCGGTTACCGTCACGGCGAGCGGTCGCTTGTGGCTCCGGTCGGCGGATTTCACTGGACTGTTCGGACCAGTGCGACTCTCAGGTGATCCACTCGCCGCAGCCCGGTCTGGACGAGTGGTGGCTCAGGCCGCGAAGAGCGGCGCCTGATCGATGAAGACCCGGTAGTCGACGAACGCATCGCCGGCGTCGACGCTCCAGATCGACACCCCGGGCAGGGTGACCTGCTTGCCGTCGAGACGCGTGTAGCGCACCTCGACCTGGGTGATCGTGTCGGCGCCGACCGCCCACGTGCGCTCCACGCGGTGCCGAAGGGCCTCGATCGAGGTGAAGAACGATCCGATCCCGGCGGCGATCGGGTCGGGGCCGACCATCGGGTCGGCGTTCCCGAACGTCATGCTGCCGCTGCGCGCGAAGAGCGCAGCGAACCCCGCGGCGTCCTCGGCGTCGATGATGCGGAACACGCTGTGCACATCAGGCATGCACCGGACGCTAGGCAGCCACGGCCGCCCGGTCATCGGTAGCGGCTACCCATCCCGGCACGTGGGTCAGGACGGCTTCAGCTCGGTGAAGCCCGTCCACTGCACGAGCGCGTCGGGCACGCGCACCGATCCGTCGGCCTGCTGGCACTGCTCCAGGATCGCCACGAGCGTGCGCCCGACGGGCATCCCCGAGCTGTTCAGCGTGGCCGCGAAGCCGCGCGCACCGTCCTTGGCCTTGGTGCGGATGCCGGCCCGGCGGGCCTGGAAGGTGCCGCAGTCCGACGCCGACGCGATCTCCCGGTAGGCCTGCTGGCCGGGCAGCCACACCTCGATGTCGTACGTCTTCTGCGACGAGAAGCCGATGTCACCCGCGGCCAGCTTCACGACGCGGTGGTGCAGTCCCAGCCCGCGCAGCACCTCCTCGGCGTGCCCGACCAGGATCTCCAGCTCCTCGAGCGACCGGGCCGGATCGGCGATCCGCACCAGCTCCACCTTCGTGAACTCGTGCTGGCGCAGCATCCCGCGGGTGTCGCGCCCGTACGAGCCGGCCTCCGAGCGGAAGCACTGGGTGAGCGCCGTGTAGGCGATCGGCAGGTCCTCCAGTGCCAGTGTCTCCTTGGCGTGGAGATTCGTGACCGGCACCTCGGCCGTCGGGATCAGGTACAGCTCGCGATCACCGACACCCGTCTTGAACAGGTCTTCCTCGAACTTCGGCAGCTGCCCGGTGCCGGTCATCGTGGTCGGGTTGACCAGCGTGGGCACCACGACCTCGGTGTAGCCGTGCTCCTCGGCGCACGCCAGGAAGTACTGGGTGAGCGCGCGGTGCAGCTTGGCCCCCTGGCCGCGCAGCACCGAGAACCGCGGGCCCGCCAGCTTCACGGCGCGCGGCAGGTCGAGCACGCCGAGCCGCTCGCCGACGTCGACGTGGTCGGCCGGGTCGAAGTCGAATACCGGCTGCTCACCCCACACCCGCACCAGCTCGGCGTCGGCGTCGGCGGCTCCGTCGGGCAGCTCGTCGAGCGGCAGGTTCGGGATGCCCAGCAGCAGGTCGTTCAGCTGGGTCTCGGCGGCCTGTTGCGCTTCGTCCTCGGCCGCTGCCGTGGCCTTCAGCTCACGGGCACGGTTCACCAGCGCAGGCCGCTCCTCGGCGCTCGCGCCCTTGACGGCCGCGGCGGTCTGCTTGCCCTCTGCCCGGGCGGCGTCGCCGCGTTGGATCGCGGAGTTCCGCGCGGCCAGCAGCGACTCCACAGAGGCGACGTCGAGGACGTAGCCACGCCGGGCGAGTTTGCGCACGGCATCGGTTGCGGGATCGAGAAGGACGCGTGGATCGTGCATGCATCGAGAGTATCGGCTGGTGGGAAGGGGTTAACGCGGGCACCCCTCGGCCACGACCCACCCAAAGGGAGGTGGTGGGGGGCGTGCCGTCGGTGCCAGGTTGTGATCCGAGCCATAGTCGACGAGAGGTTCTTGAGCCGTGTCCGCTCCCGATGTCCCGTCCTACGCGTCCGGTGTGTCCGACGTGCCGCTGCTGGGCGACACGATCGGCGACAACCTCGACCGCACCGTTGCCGCGCATCCCGACCGCGAGGCGCTGGTGGAGGTGCCGACGGGCCGGCGCTGGACGTACGCCCAGCTACGGGCCGCCGTCGACCAGTTGGCGCTCGGCCTGGTCGCCGACGGCGTGGCGAAGGGCGACCGGGTGGGCATCTGGGCGCCGAACGTCGCCGAGTGGACGCTCACCCAGTACGCCACCGCGAAGATCGGCGCGATCCTCGTCAACATCAACCCGGCGTACCGCACGCACGAGCTGGAGTACGTGCTGAACCAGGCCGGCATTTCGCTCCTGGTGTCGGCGACGAGCTTCAAGACCTCCGACTACGCCGCCATGGTCGCCGACGTGCGGCCGCGCTGCGCCGAGCTGCGGCGGGTCGTGTTCGTCGGCAGCCCCGAGTGGGACGAGCTGGCCGCCACCCAGGGCGATGCCGCGGAGTTGGCGCGGCTGCAGGCCGAGCTCTCACCCGACGACCCCATCAACATCCAGTACACGTCGGGCACCACGGGCTTCCCGAAGGGCGCCACGCTCTCCCACCACAACATCCTCAACAACGGCTACTTCGTGGGCCGCGGCTGTGGCTACACGCCGGAGGACCGGGTGTGCATCCCGGTGCCCTTCTACCACTGCTTCGGCATGGTGATGGGCAACCTCGCGTGCACCTCGGTGGGCGCCACCATGGTCATCCCGGGGCAGGGCTTCGACCCGAAGGCCACGCTCACCGCCGTCGCTCAGGAGCGCTGCACCTCGCTGTACGGCGTGCCGACGATGTTCATCGCCGAGCTGAACGATCCCGAGTTCGAGTCCTACGACCTCAGCAGCCTGCGCACCGGGATCATGGCCGGCTCGCCGTGCCCGGTGGAGGTGATGAAGCAGGTCGTCGCGCGGATGGGCATGGAGGAGGTCACCATCTGCTATGGCATGACCGAGACCTCGCCCGTCTCCACGCAGACCGGCGCCGACGACCCGCTGGAGCTGCGGGTCTCGACGGTCGGTCGGGTCATGCCGCACGTCGAGGTCAAGGTCGTCGACCCGGAGACCGGGCTGACCGTGCCCCGCGGCGAACCCGGCGAGCTGTGCACCCGCGGCTACTCGGTGATGCTCGGGTACTGGGAGCAGCCGGAGAAGACCGCCGAGTCCATCGACCGGGCCCGCTGGATGCACACCGGCGACCTCGGGATCATGGACGGCGACGGCTACGTCAACATCACCGGCCGCATCAAGGACATGGTCATCCGCGGTGGCGAGAACGTGTACCCGCGCGAGATCGAGGAGTTCCTCTACACCCACCCCGACGTGCTCGACGCCCAGGTCATCGGCGTGCCCGACGCCAGGTACGGCGAGGAGCTGTGCGCCTGGATCAAGCTGCGCGACGGCGCCGAGCCCCTCGACGCGGCGAAGGTGAAGGAGTTCGCCACCGGCAAGCTCGCGCACTACAAGATCCCGCGCTACGTCGTGCTCGTCGACGACTTCCCGATGACGGTTACGGGCAAGGTCCGCAAGGTCGAGATGCGGGAGAAGAGCGTGGAGATCCTCGACCTGGGGGAGGCGGCGGCCGTCCGCAACGCCTGATCCCGATCGCGCCCACCGGGTTTCGGTGACGGCCCGGTGTTTGCGTTGATCATGGGCAAACTGTGGCCAGTTGATCTCCGGGCGCGACGTTTGCCCATGATCAACGAATCCTTCGGCGCGATCGCCCGGATCGAAGGCGCCGAGCGGTACTGGCAGCTGTCGCGGCGAGACCTGTTCCCCCCGTCGCCGCGCACGTGCTGCCCGCTTCCGTCGAGTCTGCGGTGGCCGGCGCGCCGACCCGCGTCGACTCCGGTGTGCCCGCCCATTTCGGTGATCAAGGGCAAATGGTCGTTCGTTGATCGATCCAGAACCACCTTTTGCCCTTGATCACCGCAAGAGTCCGGCGCGTGTCAGGAGTTCGCCCCGCACATGCCGTCCCCGGCTGAGCAGGACGCGCAGCTGCGCGCGGGCTCGGCGCCGGACGCGAGTTCCGCCCGTGCCTGGGCGAGCCGCGCGCCCCACGCGCCGTCGACCAGCGAGGTGGCGGTGACCTCGGTGAACAGGTCGCGGGCGCGGGTGCGCAGATCGTGGTGGCCGGGCCCGTCGAACAGGTCGAGCACCCACGGGCCCAGCACCTGCGCCCACAGGTGCCCGACCCGGCCTTCGGCGAGCAGCGTGAAGTGCCGGTGGTCGTTGAGCACGGTCCGGGCGACGACGGGATCGGCGCTCACCCAGCCCAGGCGCGGCACCCGTCGCAGCGGGCGGGCGATCCGCCCGCCGACCAGCAGCGCTGCCAACGCCGGGCGGGCCGCGACGAGCAGTGCGTGTTCGTGCCGGACGGCCGGACGCAGGGTGGGGATCACCTCCGTGATCGTGCCGTGCGGCCGCTGCGGTGCGTCCCGGTACGGCTACGGAGATCTCCGGGCCGATTCTGGCTGCACATTCGGCCTTCTGCGCAGTAGTGTGGCCGGGCGCGTCCCGGTGTCGCCGGGGCGCGTTCGTCGTGTGGCCCGCAGTGGCGTCCTCGGCGATGGACGACGATCGAGGAACGGGTGAGCACGGTGCCGACCGGCAGGGTGAAGTGGTACGACGCCGAGAAGGGTTTCGGCTTCCTCGCTCAGGACGGCGGCGCCGACGTCTACGTCCGCAAAGCTGCGCTCCCGAACGGCGTGGAGGCGCTGAAGCCGGGCCAGCGGGTCGAGTTCGGGATGGCCGAAGGGCGCCGCGGTCCACAGGCGTTGCAGGTCAAGCTGGTCGACGCGCCGCCGTCGGTCCACGAGGCCACCCGCCGCCCGGCCGAGGATCTGCACAGCCTCACCGAGGAGCTCATCCGGCTGATCGAGACGAAGGTGCAGCCCGATCTGCGTCGCGGTCGCTACCCCGAGCGCAAGACGGCCAAGCTGGCCGCCGAGGTCCTGCGCGCCGTGGCCCGCGACCTCGACGGCTGACATCAGCGCAGCAGCTTCACGACCTCGGCGAACTGCTCCATGGCCGGGTCCAGCACCGTGAAGTAGCTGATCCCGAAGCGGGTCCGGGCGGCGGTCAGCTGCTCCGCGATCCGCTCCGGCGGGCCGAACAGGAACGTCGGTAGCCCGTCGAGCGCGGCCGGGTCCATCGGCATCCCGTACTTCTCGGCGAGCGCCGCGGCGCCCTCCTCGGTCGAGGCCACGGTCGTGTCGACGGTCTGGACGAGCAGGTTGAGTTCGAGCTGCTCGAAGCGCTCGCCGGCCGCGGCGCGGACGAACGCCACCCGTTCGTCGAGCGCGGCGGCGGGGCGCATCTGCAGGTTGCCGTCGGCGTCGGACCCCAGCCCGGTGAATCCGACGATGTCGGCGGTGGTGGCGGCCAGGCGCAGCATCCGGTCGCCGTGCCCGCCGAGCAGCAGTGGCACCGGGCGCTGGGTCGCGGCCGGACGGTGCTCGGGATCTGCGAGCAGCTCCTGCACCCGTCCGGTCACCGCGGCGAGGTGGCGCAGCCGGGTGCCGCCGGTGCCGAACGGGATCCCGGCCTTCTCGAACTCCGCCGCGACGTAGCCCGCGCCCAGACCGAGCTCCAGCCGGCCGCCGGTCAGCGTGTCGGTGGCGGCGACGTCGCGGGCCAGCACGTCGGCGTTGTAGAACGCGGCGTTGAGCACGAACGTGCCGAGCCGGACCCGTTCGGTGGCCGCCGCAGCGGCAGCGAGCGCGGGGAACGGCGCCGGGAATCCGAGGTGGTCCGGCACGAGGAGCACGTCGTAGCCGAGTTCCTCGACGCGACGGCAGGTGGCATCCCAGTCGACAGCGGAATCGGTGAGGTTGACGCCGAAGCGGAACGGTCGCATGGCGTCCACCCTGCCTCAGAGCGTGGTGGTCAGCACCCAGGTTCCGCGCGCAGGGAAATCGACCCCGCCGCTGTCCTCGTTGGCCTGCGGGGGCGCACCCAGCTGCTGAACCTGCGCGGTGAGCAGCCGGTCGGTGGGCTGCGGCAGGGTCAGCTCATAGCTGTCGGTCGGGGTGGCCGGGGTGAACAGCGGGGTGCGCCCGTCGGTGCGGGTGCCGTCGGTCGCGACCGTGGTGAACACGATCAGCCACGGCGTCGACGAGATCTCCTGCGGCACGCTGACCTGCACCGGCGTGCCGGGCGGCACGCGCAGGCTGACCGGCGCCTCGGCGTCGTTGTGGCAGTCGGAGAACTCGACGTTGCAGTACTGGGTGGGCCGCGCGATCGTCGACTGCCCGTTGGCGGAGAACGTGACCTGCGGCGGCCCGTCCGGGGTGGAGCTGCACGCCACCGGCAGCAGCGCGAGGACGATCAGGAGCAGGGCGCGGCGCACCCCGTCAGCTTCCCACCCGCGCGGTTGGGCCCGTCGCGGGTGCCTGGTGCCGCAGGAACGGCAGGATCGCCTGACCCCGCGCCACCAGCGCCGTCTGGACGCCGGTGAGCGCCACGACGCCGGCGACGATCGCGAAGCCGAGCTGGTAGCCGTCGTGCGGCAGGAGCACGCCCAGTGCGCCGCCGGCGACCCATGCGAGCTGCAGCACCGTCTCCGACCGGCCGAACGCCGACGCCCGCGACTCCTCCGGCAGGTCGCGCTGGATCACCGCGTCGAGACAGACCTTCGCCACCGCGCTGGTGGTGGCGGCGACCAGCGCGACGATCGCGGCGAGCGCGATCCCGGGGATGAACACCGCGGTCACCGCGGCCGCCACCCCGGCCGCGATGCAGCACACGATCACCGTGTCGGAGCGGCCGAAGCGCATCCGGGAGCCCGCGAAGTTGCCGGCGAACGCGCCGACCCCGGCCGCGCCGCCCACGATCCCGATCAGCGACAGCTGCTGGGTGGCGTCGATACCGGACTGGGCCTTGACCACGAACGCGACGAACAGCGTGAGGAAACCGGTGAGCACGCGGATCGCCCCGTTGCCCCACAACGCCACCACCACGGCGTGGCTCATGGGGGTCTTGCCGCGGCGCAGCTGCAACGTGGCGGGCACCTCGCCGGCTGTCGACTCGACCCAGCGGGGGATGCGCAGGCACAGCCACACCCCGACCGCGCACAGCGCGGCCGTGAAGAACAACGCGCCCGGCGAGCCCCACAGCCAGCTGAACCCGCCGGCGATCCCGCCGAACACGGCCGCCGACACCAGCCCGAACACCGTCAACCGCGAGTTCGTGGTGACCAGCGTGATCGCGCTGGGCAGCACTCTCGGGGTGACCGCCGCCTTCAGCACCGTGCACGATTTCGACAGCACCATCGCGCCCAGCGCCGCCGGGTACAGCATCCAGGTGTCGTAGTTCAACGCCATCACCACGGCGAGCGCGCCGCGCCCGGCGAACGACACCGCCATCGCGGCGCGCCGACCGCGCTGCAGCCGGTCCAGCAGCGGCCCGATCACCGGCGCCACCAGGGCGAACGGGGCCACCGTGATCGCCAGGTAGAGCGCGACGTTGGTCTTGCTCTCGGCCGTCGCAGCCGCGAAGAACAGGGTGTTCGCCAGCGCCACCGCGACCGCGGCGTCGACCGCGTAGTCGAACATGTTCATGTAGGTGAGCGCGGTGAGGCCGGAGCGGTCGGCCCCGTCTGCTGTCGTGGCGCGATGGAACGCGCGGATCCCGTTCTGGGTGATCTGACGGCTGCGCATGGCGGCCACCCGGGTCACCGTGAGCTTGCGCGGCATCTTCGGACCCGGCGCGGCGGACTCCTCCGTCGGCTCCTCGACGGGCGACGTCGGCTGGGCCCGGGTTTCCTGGGCCTGCGTTTCTTGGGCCCGCGTCTTCTTCGTCCGCGTTTCCTGGGCCCGCGTTTCCTGCGCCTGCGTGCGTGGCTCCTGGGCCCTGGCGCCCTGCGGCGGGGTCCGGGGCGGAGGCGGCGGCGCGGGCCGTGGCGGTGGTGGCGGCGGTGTCCACGGCTGCGCCGGCGGCGGGACGCGGCGGTGCGCGGCCGGGTCGTAGTCGGGGTCGTCGTGCCACGGGTAGCGGCGCCGGGGCGCGTACTGGGCCGGATCCGACCAGTCCCGCTCGGGCACGGGCAGATTGCGGGTGGGCCGGAGGCCCTGCGGGGCCTGGGGCGGCTGGGCCTGCGTCGGCTGTGGAGCCGGATCGGCCGAGCCGGGCAGCCACGACCGGCGCTTGCGGCGCGGTCGGGGCGGCTGGCTCGGCATATCCCCATTCTGACCCATCGGGCGGCCGGGCGTCGGACCTCGACGCGCCCCCGTCCGGGTCCCCGATCCGGTGTACCTGCCCGGAGCGCACCCGGACGGGTCAGCGGCCCGACATGTTTCGTTGATCAAGGGCAAATGGTCGTTCCTCGATCGATCCAGAACGACCATTTGCCCTTGATCGGCGCCACTCCCAGGCCGCTCTACTGCGCGACGAACCGCACCCGGAAACTCGTCGGCCAGAACTTCCCCGTGAGCAGGTACTCCCCGGGGCCCACCGCCGCGATGCCGTTCAGCACATCCACGCCGTCCCGCTGCGCGGCCGGGAGCAGCCCGGACGCATCGACGACGGCGGTGACGTGGCCGCTCGCCGGGTCGATGGCGACGATCCGGTCGGTCTTCCACACGTTCGCCCACACCTGCCCGCCCGCGCACTCCAGCTCGTTGATCTCGGGGAGCGGCTGTCCGTCCAGGGTGACGGGGACGCTGCCCGTCTCGGCGAAGGTGGCGGGATCGTGGAACCGCAGCCGCGCCGTCCCGTCGGTGCGGACGAGCCGGGTGCCGTCGAAGCACAGCCCCCAGCCCTCCCCGGTGATCGGCACCCGGCGCTGCACGGTGAGGCCGGCGCGATCCCACTCCAGCGCGTATCCGTCCTGGTAGGTGAGCTGCCAGATCCGTGATCCGACGACCGTGACGCCCTCGCCGAACATGCCGTCGGGCAGGTCGGCAGCCCGCCGCTCCGCCCCTGTGGCGGGATCGAGCTCGCGCAGCTGCGAGCGTCCGGCCAGCCCGGTGCCCTCGTAGAGGACGTCGCCGGCGAGCTCGAGCCCCTCGGTGAACGCCGTCCGGTCGTGCGGCTGCTCGGCCAGCACTTGCGTGCGCAACCGCGAGACGTCGGGTCCGGGAGCGTCCAGTCCACCGGACGTGCACGCCGTGAGGACGGCCAGGGTTGCCGCCAGCAGGGCCACCGACCGGGCTCGCACCCGGCAGAGGGTGGCACAATCCACCGGTGACCTCCGCTCCTGACACTCCCCTCGGCACTGTCCTCACCACCGCGGTGGAGCAGGCGCGTGCCGCGGCCGTCGAGGAGGCCGCCGCCGATCTGGGCAGAGTGGCAGCAGCCACGGCCGTCGGCGAGCACCTCGACGTGATCTCCGAGGACGACGGCGCCGTCACCCACCAGTTCGCCGCCGAACAGGTCGGCTACCGCGGCTGGCGGTGGTCGGTCACGCTGGCCGGCGGCGACCCGGTCACGGTCAGCGAGGTCGTGCTGCTGCCCGGCGTCGACGCGCTGGTGGCGCCGGCGTGGGTGCCGTGGGAGCAGCGCATCCGGCCCGGTGACCTGGGCATCGGCGATCTGCTGCCCACCGCCCCCGACGACGAGCGACTCGTGCCCGGGTACGTGCAGAGCGACGATCCGGCCGTCGAGGAGGTCGCCACCGAGATCGGCCTCGGCCGGCAGCGGGTGCTGTCGCGCGAAGGCCGTGAGGAGGCCGCCACACGCTGGCACGAGGGCCCGCACGGTCCTGGTTCCGACATGGCGCGGTCCGCGCCCGGTCAGTGCGCCACCTGCGGCTTCTTCCTGCCGCTCGCCGGATCGTTGCGCGCGTCGTTCGGGGTCTGTGGCAACGGGTACGCGCCGGCCGACGGCGCGGTCGTCGAGGTCGGGTTCGGCTGCGGCGCGCACTCCGACGTGCAGGTGGAGCAGATCTCGCCGGTCGCCGTCGCCGAGCTGGTCTACGACGACGGCGTCGACATGGAGCTCGTGCCCGTTCGTGATCCGGTCGTGGTGACCTCCTGAACGATCCCTTCGACACCGCCGCTCTTCGGGCCGCGGTGCTGCGGTCGTGGGCCGATTCGCCCACGCGGTTCCGGGAGGACGCCAACGCCGAGGAGGACCTCGTCCTCGGCGGGTACGCCGAGACCTGGTTCGTGGAGCTGGCGCAGAATGCCGCCGACGCCGGTGCGACCGCGGTCCGCGTCGCAGTCGTCGACGGAGAGCTGCGGGTGGCCAACGACGGCGCCCCGCTCACCGCGGCCGGGGTGGCCGCGCTGGCGTCGTTGCGGGCGTCGGCGAAGCGGGACGACGAGGGCACGGTGGGCCGGTTCGGCGTCGGCTTCGCCGCGGTCCTCGCGATCAGCGACGAGCCACGGATCGTGAGCGGGAGCGGGGGCATCGCGTTCTCCGCTGCCCGTACGCGTGCCGAGGTCGCCGGGCTGCCGGTGGCCGCGGCCGAGCTCGCCCGCCGGGACGCGCCGCCGGTGCTTCGACTGGTCTGGCCCACCGACGAGCACGCGCCGGGCGTCGGCACCGAGGTGCGGCTGCCGTTGCGACCCGGCCTGGACGTGGCCCAGCTGCTCGAACGCACCCGCGAGACCGCCGCCGACCTGCTGCTCTCCCTGCCCGGACTGGTCGAGATCGAGATCGCCGGGCAGACGTTGCGCCGCAGCGGGGACGGCGACCTGGTGACCGTCGGCGATCGGCACTGGCGGCTGGCCCGCGGCTCCGGCGAGCTCGCCGCGCAGGACCGCGACCGGGCCGCTGAACAGCGCGAACGCGCCTGGTGGACGGTGACGTGGGCGCTGCCGGTCGACGCGGACGGCGTGCCCGTCCCGCTCGGCGACGACGTGGCGCACGCCCCGACCGCGACCACCGAGCGGCTGTCGCTGCCGGCCCGGCTGATCGCGTCGTTGCCGCTGGAGCCCGATCGCCGCCGGGTGCGTGCCGGGCGGGCCACCGACGTGGTGCTGGCCGGCGCTGTGGCGGCCTACCTCGAGCTGGTGGCCGCGATCGCACCGGAGCATCGGCTCGCGCTGGTGCCCGCCGCCGGGTTCCCGCGCTCGCCGCTCGACGGCCGGCTGCGGGACCTGCTGCTCGCCGGGCTGCGCGGCGCCGCATGGCTGCCCGCGCCCGGTGGTGAGCTGGCCCCCGGCCGGGCCGAGTGGCTCGACGTGCCCGGCGCGGCACCGCGGCTGGTGGAACTGCTGGCCGCAGCCGGTTTCGACCGGCTCCTGCTGCCCGTCGTCGACCCCGACCCGTTGTCGGAGCTGGGTGTGCGCCGCGTCAGCGCCGCCGAGCTGGTGGAGCGGTTGTTCGGGCCCGAGCAGCCGCCTGAGTGGTGGGCGGAGCTCTACAGCGAGCTGGCCGGGCCTGCCGAGACCGTCCCGGGGCTGGTCGACGAGCTGCGCGCGCTGCCCGTACCGCTGGCGGCGAACCGGGTCGCGGCCGGCCCGGCGACCGTCCTGCTGCCGCCGGACGAGTCCGATGCTGCGGTGATCGGCCCGCTGGCCGAGCTGGGCCTGCCGGGGCTGCACGTGGCCGCGCTGACCCATCCACTGCTGGTGCGCCTCGGTGGCGTGCCGGCCGAGCCGGGCACGCTGCTGCGGCATCCGGCGCTGGCGGAGGCCGTCGAGCGGTCGCTGGAGGACGCGGAGGCCGGGCTCGTCCCGCTGCCGCTCGCCGAGGCCGTGCTGGCCGTGGTGGACCGGGTGGGCGAGGCGCCCGACGGGTTCCGCGCCCTCGCCATGCCTGACGAGGAGGGCCGTCCGGCCCGCGCCGACGAGCTGATGCTGCCCGACGCCGCGCTGCGCCCGCTGCTGGCCGCGGACGTGCCGGCCGATGCCGTCGACCCGAAGCTGGCCGCGCGGGTCTCGCGCGCCGCGCTCGTCGCGGTCGGGGTGCTCGACGGGTTCACCGTTGTCCTCGATGAGGAGCCGACCCGGCCCGATCACGATCTCGACGGCGAGGACGACTGGTGGGTCGCTGCCGACGAGCCGCCCGCGCGGGTGCTCGCGGTGCGCGACCTGGACCTTGTCGCCGACGACGCGTGGCCGGCGGCGCTCGCGCTGCTCGGCGCCGAGCGCGACACCCGAGCCGCCGTGGTCGCCCCCGGCGGCCACACCGCCTGGTGGCTGACCCGGCACGCCCTGTTGGGCGGGCGGCGGCCCGGGCACTGGCGACTGGCATCGGCGACGGAGATCGCCGGCCTCTACGACGCCGTCCCTGCAGATGTCGACGAAGGCCTCCTCGTTGCCATCGGGGTGCGCGCCGATCTCGCCGTCACCGACCGGGAGAGCGCCGACGACCTGCTGGAACGGCTCGCCGACCCGGCCCGGACCCCGGACGCCGCGCTCACCTCGGCCGCGCACGACGCCCTCGCCGAGGCCGTCGGGGCCGGGCTCGTGGCCGCGGACGATCTCGCGCTGCCCGACCACGTGCGGGCGCTGGACGGATCGGTCGCGTCGGTCGACGTCGCGGTCGTGCTGGACGAGCCGTGGCCGGCGGCCGTGCTGCCGGCGGGGGAGCTGGTGATCGGAGGCGACCCGGTGGCGCTGGCCGAACTGCTCGACCTGCCGCTGGCCACCGAGGTCGTCGCGGGCACCGTCGCCGGCACCGGGACGCCGACGCTGTGGCGGGCCTTGGCGGAGATCGTCGTGACGTGCGACATCCTCGGTGTCCCCGTCCCGGACGGAACTCTGGTGCTCCACGACGAGCTGTGGGTGGAGCTCACCCGCCCGGAGAAGGCCCGCAAGCGCGTCCCGACCTGGTTCGCGGCGGGGGAGTGGCACGCCGAGGACCCGGTGCGTGCCCTGCTGAACCTGCTGGCCTGATCAGCCGAGCAGGAACGCGCGCGCCTGCTCGGCGACCGGCTCCGGTGCCATCCAGAACGCCGAGTGATCGTGGTCGGCCAGCGTCAGCACGGTGACGTTCGGCAGGATCGCGGCCAGTGCCTCGGCGCCCGTGCGCATGAAGGCCTCGCCGTTGCCGCCGACGGACACCGCGATCGGCGCGTCGATCGACCAGCGATCCGTGGGCAGCGGCGTGCCGTCCGTGAGCCCGCGCCAGATCCGGCCGTCGTAGGCGTAGGTGTGGGCGTACTTGGCCATCTCGTCCCAGGACGGGTCCTGCTTCATCATCGGGAGGTACTCGGCCGGCAGACGGAGCATGTCGGTGAAGAAGTACTCGACCGCCCCGCTGCGGTCGCCCGCCGCGACCAGCGCTTCCACGTGCTCGACGTAGTCCGCGGGCGCCGGGGGCCGGGAGTCGTCGACCATGAACGGCGGCTCGTAGAGGTAGAGCCCCGTCACCCGGTCGCCCAGCGCGGTGGCCGCATCGAGAGCGATCCCGCAGCCGCCGGATCCGCTGGCCAGCGCAGCCCTGCCGCCCGCGACATCGATCAGCGCGGCGATGTCGTCGATCTCGCGTGCTGGGTCGTAGGGCTGCGGGTCACCGCTGGCGCCGCGACCGCGGCGGTCGAAGTTGATCACGGTGAAGTCCGCGGACAGCGCCTTGGCGACGCCGGCGACACCGGTGTGGTCCTCGGCGACAGTGCTGATCACGATGATCGCGGGACCCGAACCGGTCTTCTCGTAGGCGATCGGGGTGCCGTCGGCGGAGGTGATGGTGGGCAGCTCGGACATGGTCGTTTCTCCTTGGGGTGTTGTTGTGTCGAGTACTGCGGCGAGTCGGTCGAGCGCTTCGGCGTAGCCCTGGGCCATCTGGAGCTCGACGGCCCGCTGCAGCGCTGCGCCGTCGGGGAAGCTGGCCGCGACGCAGACGGTGCAGCCGGTGCCCTTCGCGGCGAAGGTGACCGCGGTCGGGAAGGTGCCCGTGCCGTCGGCCTGCCAGGTCTCGTCGGCGAAGGCGTCGACGTAGGCCAGCTGGGCTCCGGCGTCGACCACCGTGTACGTGGCGACGCCGCGGACGGGCTCGGTCGAGCCGTCGACCGGCGCGATCTGGAACCGCCAGCGCCCGCCCGGCCGCACGTCCATCTCGTAGACGGTCGCGGCCCAGTCCTGCGGGCCCCACCAGTGGCTGATCGCGTCGGCGTCGGTCCAGGCCCACCAGGCCCGGTCGACGCCTGCGGAGTAAGTGCGGCTGATGTGGATGGTGTTGTTCGACTCGTCGATCACGATGTCGGTGCGCATGTCCAGTTCCTCACTGGTCGGTCTCGTCGAGGAAGGAGCCGAGCCGGTCCATCCGCTCCGACCACAGGTCGGCGAATCCCTGCACCCAGTCGTTCAGCTCGCGCATGGAGGCGGGCTGCAGCCGATAGATCCGCTGCTGGGCGCGCTTGGTCGCGCCGACCACGCCCGCCTCGGCGAGCAGCCGGAGATGCCGGGACACCTGCGGCTGGCCCATGCCCAGCGCGTCGACGATCCCGCCGACCGGCTGCGGGCCGTCCTTGAGCAACTCGACGATGCGGAACCGGTTCGGCTCCGAGATCGCCGTCAGTCGCTGCTGCACGTTGCTGGCCACGCACCGAACATACATATAGACGTATATACACACAAGACCATGTACGGTGGGCCGCCTAGAGCGGCCGCGCGACCGCCACCGTGCTAGACAGGCGAACGTGGGTTCCCTTCCTCGACGGGTGTGCGTGCTGTCCGTGCACACGTCACCGCTGGAGCAGCCGGGCACCGGCGACGCGGGCGGCATGAACGTGTACGTCGCCGAGACGTCGCGCCGCATGGCCGAGCGCGGGGTCGCGGTGGAGGTGTTCACGCGGGCGACGTCCTCGGAGCTGGATCCGGTGGTCGAGATGGTGCCCGGGGTGCGGGTGCGCAACGTGGCCGCCGGCCCGTTCGAGGGCCTCGGCAAGCAGGACCTGCCCAGCCAGCTGTGCGCGTTCACCGCGGGCGTGCTGCGCACCGAGGCCAGGCACGAGCCGGGCTACTTCGATCTCATCCACTCCCACTACTGGCTCTCCGGTCAGGTCGGCTGGCTGGCCCGCGACCGCTGGGGGGTGCCGCTGGTGCACACCGCGCACACCCTGGCCAGGGTGAAGAACGCCGCGCTCGCCGACGGTGACGAGCCCGAGCCGATGGTCCGCGTCATCGGCGAGGACCAGGTGGTGGCCGAGGCCGACCGGCTCATCACCAACACCGCCGAGGAGACCCGCGAGCTCGTGGAGCTGTACGGGGCCGATCCGCGGCGCACCGTCACCGTGCCGCCGGGCGTGGACCTGGCCCGGTTCACCCCGGGCGAGCGTGCGGTCGCGCGTGCCGCGCTCGGCCTGCCCGCCGACGCGATCGTGCTCACGTTCGTGGGCCGCATCCAGCCGCTCAAGGCTCCGGACGTGCTGCTGCGCGCGGCAGCCGAGCTGCTGGTCCGCGATCCGGGGCTGCGCGCGCGACTGGTCGTGGTCGTCGCCGGTGGCCCGTCGGGCAGCGGGCTGGCCGAGCCGAAGGCGCTGCAGGAGCTGGCCCAGCAGCTGGGCATCACCGACGTCGTGCGGTTCCTGCCGCCGCAGGGTGGCACCGCGCTCGTCGATGTCTACCGGGCCGCCGACGTCGTCGCCGTCCCCAGCCACAACGAGTCATTCGGGCTGGTCGCGCTGGAGGCGCAGGCGTGCGGCACGCCGGTCGTGGCCGCTGCCGTGGGTGGACTCCCGGTCGCCGTCGCCGACGGGCGGACGGGCCTGCTGGTGCCCGGCCACGGCAGCGGGCAGTGGGCCGACGCGCTCGCCGCGATCGCCCTCGACCCGCGCCGCAGAGCCACGTTCTCCGGCGCCGCCGTGCAGCACGCGGGCACCTTCTCCTGGGACCGTACGGTCGACCGGCTGCTCGAGACCTACGTCGACGCAGCCGCGGAGTTCCGCATCCGGCAGAGCGAAGGAGTGTCGTGACGGACCCCGATGCACAGCTCGACGCGGCGTTGGCCGAGCTGGAGGTCGACTACCGCCGCCGCGAAGCCGGTCAGTTCATCGTCACCCTGCCCGGCGCCGCCCGCCTGCAGACGAACTGCTGGGTGCTGGTGCGCGAGCACGCCGTCTTCGTCCAGGCGTTCGTCTGCCGCAAGCCGGACGAGAACCACGAGGGCGTCTACCGGTTCCTGCTGCAGCGCAATGCCCGGCTCTACGGGGTGCGCTACGCGCTGGACCGCATCGGTGACATTCATCTCATCGGCCGCATCGCCTTCGCCGCGGTCGGGTCCGACGAGCTCGACCGGGTGCTCGGCCAGGTCCTGGAAGCCGCCGACGGCGACTTCAACACGCTCCTGGAGCTGGGCTTCGCCACGTCGATCCGGCGGGAGTGGGCCTGGCGCACCGATCGCGGCGAGTCGCTGGCCAATCTCAAGGCCTTCGAGCACCTCATCGAAGGCTCACCGTAATTTCCCGGATCTGCGTGCAACCCGTTCGGTGACAGCCTCCGTCTCACGCTCGAGATCCCCGGCCACCGGGGGGAACACGTGGAGGCAGAGATGGCCGAGCGCATCGGACAACCGTTCAGGCGGAGGTTCCGGCTCGTTGCCATGGTGGGGGCCGCCTCTCTCGTGCTGGTGGCCGGGGTCTCGTGCGGCGACGGGTCGGGGTCCACGTCGTCATCGGGTGCCGCGGCGGAACGCGGGGTCGCCGCGGCACCCGGGCAAGCCGACTCGATGGCGGGCGCGCCGCCGGCGGCGAAGGCCGCCGATCCGGACGCTCCGACGCAGCCGCTCGACACCGAGCGCGCGGTGGTGCGCACCGCGTCGCTCGGCATCGAGGCCGCTGACGTGCCGAAGGTCGTCGCGCAGGTGCGCGCCATCGCGCAGACCGCGCAGGGGCTGGTCGCGGAGGAGAGCCAGTACAGCGGCAGCGGCGCATCCGTCACGGTGCGGGTGCCGGCCACCGCGCTCGACCGGGTCATGGACGAGGTGTCGGCGCTCGGCACGGTCACTCAGCGCCGCACTCAGGCCACCGACGTCACCGACCAGATGGTCGATCTCGACGCCCGGGTGGCCAGCCAGCAGGCCAGCGTCGACCGCATCCGGGCGCTGCTCGCGCGGGCCGAGTCGATCGGTGACATCGCCTCGATCGAGTCGCAGCTCTCCCAGCGCGAAGGCGAGCTCGACTCGCTGAAGAACAGGCTGGCCGCTCTCAAGGGCAAGGTGGCGTTGTCGACCCTGTCGGTGACCATCGACGGGCCCGGCATGTCGCCGCCGCCGTCCGAGCCGCCCGGCTTCCTCGCGGGTATCGCCGCCGGCTGGAACAGCATGCTCCGCGTGCTTGTGGTGGTCGGCGCGGTGCTCGGCTTCCTGATCCCGTACGTGCCGCTGGCGGCGATCATCGTCGCCATCGTCTGGGCGTTGCGGCGCACCGTCCGGCGGCGGACCCCGGCGCCGGCCACTCCTGCGCTGGCGACGGCCGGTGGTGGGCAGAGCGGCCCGGGAACCGAGGGGGATTCGTAGACCCGGGCCGCTCTGCGTACGCCGCGGAGCCCGTGGAGGGCGACACAATCGGGGGCGTCGTGTCGTCCTGGTGCGGAGCGGCGAGGGGGCGTCGCCCGCACCCGGGCCAGTGGCCGTGACCACGCGCGGCTGGTGACACGATCGCAGTAGTCGAGTGTCAAGACAACCCTTTCGGACTACCTCGTCCGGGTGTTATGTGCAGGTCCGATCGATGATCGGATGGACCTGGCGAAGCACTAACATGTCCCGACCCGACCGGCTGTACGCAAGGGAGCGCGCCCCGATGTCCTTCCGCAGCACCTATCCCGATGTCGAGATCCCCGAGACGTCGATCCACGAGTTCCTGTTCACCGACTTCGGTGACCGTGCGGACGCGCCCGCACTGATCGACGGCAGCAGCGGCAACGCCATCACGTTCGCCCAGTTGCGCGGGCTCGTCGACAAGATCGCGGCCGGGCTGGCCGCGCGGGGGATCGGCAAGGGCGACGTCGTCGCGCTGTTCGCGCCCAACAACCCGTACTGGGTGGCGGCCTTCCATGGTGTCCTGCGCGCCAATGCGACGGTGACCAGCGCGAACTCGCTCTACACCGCGTCGGAGCTGGTGCACCAGCTGAAGGACTCCGGCGCCCGGATGATCATCACCGTCTCGCCGTTCCTGGACCGCGCCGGCGCCGCCGCTGCCGAGGTCGGGATCCCCGACGACGCCGTGATCACCCTCGACCCGATCGAGGGCCGCACGTCGCTGGCCGACATCGCCGCCACCGACGCGGCCCCGCCCGACATCGAGGTCGGGCACCACGACACCGCGGTGCTGCCGTACTCGTCGGGCACCACGGGCCTCGCCAAGGGTGTGGTGCTCACCCACCGCAACCTGATCGCGAACCTCTGCCAGGTGGAGCCGGTCTTCGAGGTCACACCGGAGCGCCGGCTGCTCGCCGTGCTGCCGTTCTTCCACATCTACGGCATGACCGTGATGATGAACAACGGCCTGCACAACCGCTGCACGGTCGTCACGATGCCGCGGTTCGACCCGCAGGAGTTCCTGCGCGTCATCTCCGAGTACCGCATCGACTACGTCTACATCGCGCCGCCGGTCGCGGTCTTCCTCGCCAAGCACCCGCTCGTCGACCAGTTCGACGTCTCCTGCATCGACACGATCTTCTCCGGCGCAGCCCCGCTCGACGCCGAGCTGGGCCACGCCGTCGCGAAGCGGCTCGGCTGCAAGGTGCTGCAGGGCTACGGCATGACCGAGCTGTCGCCGGTCAGCCACGCCCACCCGGCCGACCGCGAGGTCGACCTCAACAGCGTCGGCCTCGCCATCCCCAACGTCGAGTGCAAGCTGGTCAACCCCGACACCGGCCAGGAGGTCGGTGTCGGCGAGAGCGGCGAGCTGTGGATCAAGGGTCCCAACGTCATGCGTGGCTACCTCAACAACGAGGAGGCCACCGCGTCGACGCTCGACTCCGACGGCTACCTGCACACCGGCGACATCGCCGTCATCACCGAGGACGGCGTCTACACGATCGTCGACCGGCTCAAGGAACTGATCAAGTACAAGGGCTACCAGGTGCCGCCGGCCGAACTGGAGGCGCTGCTGCTGACCAGCCCGCGGATCGCCGACGCCGCCGTCATCGGCGTGCAGGACGACGACGGCGAGGAGATCCCGAAGGCGTTCGTCGTCAAGCAGTCGGGCGCGGAGGACCTCACCGAGGACGAGGTCATGACCTTCGTCTCCGAGCGCATCGCGCCGCACAAGAAGGTGCGTCGGGTGGAGTTCATCGACGTCGTCCCGAAGTCGGCGTCGGGGAAGATCCTGCGCAAGGATCTTCGCGCGCGCGAGGCCGAGAAGGCGTAGGCCTCACGGGCGGGCGATCGTGACGATCTCGGCACTCGCCCGGGTGACGGTCCCCGCTCCCAGTCGCCGAACTGCTCCTCGACGACCAGGCCCGCGCTGGTCAGGAAGTCTCCCAGCGCGGGCACGTCGAGGAAGCGCGGTCAGCGCCGCACGGCGTACGTGAGGTGCGTGGCGCGCCGACCCTGCACGACGACGGGATCGTCGAACCGGTGCGGGGCGGCCGCCAGGCTCGCGAAGTAGGGGATCCCCGCGCCCATCAGCACGGGGACGAGGCTGACCGACACGCCGTCGAGCAGCCCGAGATCCAGGGCCTGGGCGGCGATGCTCGCGCTGGCGATGCACACGTCCCTGTCGCCGGCGATGGCCTTCGCGGCCGAGAGCGCCTCCGGCACCCCGTCGACGAACGAGGTGCGCGGCCAGCGTGAGGTATCGGCCGGCGGCTTGTGGGTGACCACGACGACGGGGGCGCCGACGGGATGGTTGTCGCCCCAGCCTGCGGTGATGTCGAACAGCCTGCGCCCGCACACCAGGGCCCCGGTGTCCGTGAGCACCTCGCGGAGGAAGGCCGCGCTCTGCTCGTCGACCTGGAACGGGGAGCCCTCGGTGGCGTTCGGGACGGTCACCTCGCCGGCGCCGTACCAGTCGAACAGCTCGTCGCAGCCGTCGTCGGGGTCGGCGATGAAGCCGTCCAGCGACATCGACATGTGCGAGTACAGCTTGCCCATCCGTGCCTCCTCCTGGATCTCCTTCACAGAGGACCTGTGCACCGGGCCGAACTCATCGGTGGTCGCTGCTGACGGTGATCCCGCGGACCGTGTCGGCGATGGCTCGGAAGTCCTTGGCCAGGATCTTCGAGTGGTTGCTGGGCGCCGTCGCGGCGATCGTCAGGTTCGGGTTGCGCTCGAGGTGCGGCGTGAGGGTGGCCCGCGCCTGCGCGTGGCCGTCGTCGCCACTGCCGAGAGCCTCCCCGGAGGCCTCGATGTACCGGACGGGGACGGTCACGCGCTCGAGGACCGGTCCGAGCTCGCCCAGGAGCTCGTTGATCTCGATGTTGACCTCGGCGTGCTGCTCGGCCGACATCCGTGCGGCCAGGCCCAGCGGGCGGGCGATGGGGAAGAGGAAGCTGAGCCTGCGGAACAGCTTGCGGATCTGCGCGCGGGCAGCGTCGTCGATCCAGTTGTACGGGTAGGCGCCATCGACCGAGACCACGCCGATGGTCCGGTTCGGGTTCCGATCGGCCCAGTGCACCGCGACCATCGCCCCGTAGGACCAGCCGACCAGGATCGCCCGCTCCACGCCCCGGGCGGCGAGGACGGCGTCGAGGTCGCGGACGCACGCCTCGAAGGAATAGTCCGCGGAGCGCTGCGACTTGCCGCGGGCGCGCTCGTCGTAGCTGATGTGCCGGTAGTCGTCGCCGAGGTCCGCGATGACGCGGCGCCAGTGCTTCTGGTCGGCGTAGGAGCCGTTGAGGTAGACGACGGGGATGCCGGGTCCGCCGGTGTCGGTGACGGCGAGGGCCGTGTCGTCGACCTGCACCATGCCGGACCAGGCGGATCGTTCGGTGGTCATGGGTTCCTTCTCTCCGAGATCAGCGCGCGGCACTCCGTGGCGCCATCATGGTGCCACTATGGCACAGAATGGCGCCAAGAGGGAAGGGTATTCGCCAGAACTGGCGCCACCGGCCTGCTTCGGAGTGCCGGAGAACCAGATCGACCGGGACGGCTGATCAGAGCCGGTCGAGGAACTCCACGACCCGTGAGGTG
>Ga0307513_10001975_pt1 | contig 29042 bp, 13 predicted proteins | sample 15_EM_MG_FD_202174 | JGI IMG/M metagenome (GOLD analysis project Ga0307513, IMG submission 202174) | Populus trichocarpa ectomycorrhiza microbial communities from riparian zone in the Pacific Northwest, United States - 15_EM | ecosystem: Host-associated > Plants > Roots > Unclassified | place... | reverse complement strand
TAATTATTATTATTTTAATTTCTTCATCTTTCAATTTTTTTATTTTTTATTTGATCTCTATTATTTTGATTATTATTTATTTTATCTGAGATAATTTATGAAATTATATTTTTTTTCAATTTCATTCTCATTGAACTTTTTAATTTGTAAGATTTGTTTCTCATTATTTTAATAAACTTGAAAAAAATAAAACATTAATAAGTTATTTTCCAGCTCATTTTCCATTACATAACCAAACACTGGAAAGTGTTTTCCAACTTATTTTTCATTACACTACCAAACATCGGAAAATACTTTCCTGGAATTCACTTTCTAAAAGAAAACTACTTTCCAACAAACAAACGGGGCCTAAGAGTAAAAGTTATCTAGAACATTATGAAGGTTTAGAAGGTAGCACAAAGAACCTTACAACAAAAATTCAATCAATGGTAGCATTTTGTAGCAGAATTAACTGAGCAGATTGACCAATCATGATGGGGTCTTGTAAATAGAAATCGCAAAAAAAAGAGGAACATGCTTGGAGGTTTATCTTAGGGCAAGCCTAACCCCATACCTATTCCTGAAAATCAAACTAGACAAACTTGTCTGTATGGGTGACATTGGTGAAGACGAACTTGATGGGGAGGGGGGGGGGGTTGCAGAGCCTTGGCAAACCAAGATATACCATTATAACCTAAGAGACAAATCGTGATTGAACGACAATATGAGCAAGAACCTTCCAAAGACGAGGGTGAGCTGTGTGATCCTAATGGACATAATGAAAAAGATTTTTATGATGATGATGATGATAAGAGATATATCTATGTGTTTAGGAAGATGTTGCTAACACAAACGGTTGTCGAGGGTTCACAACGAAACAAGTTATTTCATATTTAATGCACACTTGATTAATTTGATTGTTGATAGTGGTAGCTACAAAAATATTATTACCAAACATACTACTAATAAATTAAAAATACCATTAGAGCCACATTAAAATATAATCTTCTATCTTTTTAATTATCCTAGGAGTTTTTTTTTTTTTTTGGCAGCTTGAATGTTTTCCACGTCGCAATGTGGCAAGTGGTTACTATTGTTGCCAAGTGATTAAATATCATTGGATTGGTACACATGTATTGTAATTTCTCTTGGGATGATTTGAGCATCCATACATACCATACCAACGGTGGTCGGAACATTAGATTTGAAGCAAATTCTGTAGCTGTGGGCAACCTTTCCAATTGGACATTGAACGGGTGAGTCTATAAAATTCAGACATGCTAAAATAACACTATCCAAATATCATTAGATATCTGCATTATATATAGCAATCCCAGTTGGGGCTCCTTTGGATAGTTACTTCAGAGACAACCCAAGTTTAATAGCAAGCCTTCTGTGGTAAGAAATTGTATGAATTTATTTTCATTGTAAGAACATACACCAAGTTGATTTTGCCTCTCTTTTGTTTAGCCATAGAATCAGTAGAAGATGATCACATTGCAATCAGTTAATGGAAATTTGAAAAAAAAGGGCATTGACTTGATTAATAATTCTCAATCGTTGTGGAGGTTTATAGTAACAGTACCTTGCAAATCTTACGCAAGGGAGATATCTCTATCTTACAAAAATCAAAATGAAAACAAAGCACCAATTACATACGTATACAGAGAAGATAGACAATGAATTCAAAGAAATTAAAATCATAATTAATCAGTAATTGTTTCCTTGGGTGTCATCGTACTGATCAGTAGTATCAGGCTCATCACACATTGGAGACGTGAAGTAAAATGGAGTGAGCATGTATTTAACGGTGTCACGGTACACGGAAGTGGGTCGCTTGAGCTTCACTCCTGATTTCCCACCAGCAAAGTCGGTGAGGATGTTACAACTAGGGTCTGGTGATGATACAAGCCTCACTGAGCATTTCTTCTCCTTCAGTTGCTTCCCATTAATGTATTTGCTCACTATCATGTCAAATTCTCCTCTTTCATCTGTCACATCACTATCGTAATGTATTACTCTGCCTCTGTCATCAGTGCATGTAAGGCATACTTTACTCCCTGCAATGCAACCAACCATCAACTCATCAAAATTAGAGATTTTACTGTATGATCTTAAGTGTATGTCATAGTTGTGCGCGTAAAGTAAAAACCTTGCTATGATACATGTAAGATTTGATGGATTCACCAGTAAAAACATCACAGAGGCGACAAGGGGAATACAGAGGGAGAGGGGTACCTTTAATGGGCCTGTCGCCATTAATCCAGTCATTATAACCCTTGGTGCAGTCCTGGCACATTACTTTCCCGGCAACATTTATGACCCCATAAGTTTCCTCCCAAGCCATGGCTAAAGTGGTGCATCCCACCAGAAGAGATGCTGCAATCAACGTCAAAATAGGAGCTGCCATCTTTCTTTGTTTTCTCTCTCGCTCCTGATAGATTAAAGAGACTAAATCCTTGCTTACAAGAAGGCCATATATGTACATATATAGTTAGTTATAGGAGGTTCTTGAGAATTTATTTCGAAATGGAAGTGGACGGGCACTACTCGTTGACGTGCAATCCATTATCTTCTTCTATATTAGCATTTAGCATACATTCTAGCTTCCTAACCCCAAATTAAAAATTAAAAAAAGGTTGACAACTTGGCTTCAACCATTATGCAATGGAGTCCCAACAAAATAATTGAAGGCAGGCGAAAGGCGTCTCCGTCAAACTAATGGGTTGAGCAAGAAAATTAAAATATCATTGCTATTTCACTTGGAGATGGAAGAAAACCAAGCTGCATATTTCTTAGTAACATTTTGATCCTCGCATAATAGAGAAATTTGATTCATTAACAATTTGTATCCAGAGGAAGCCCCATTGAAGTAAATAGGAAAGAAACAATCTTGATTGCAGCTCAATTGGTTAGGTTATAATTTTATTTTTTAAAGGTCACTAGTTCGAATCTTATAAATTTTAGGATCATTGGAGGCTTATATAGTCGTTAATTTCAGGGTCCGTGAGATTAATCGAGGTACATAGTCGTTAACTTCAGGATCCGTGAGATTAGTCGAAATACGTGCAAATCAGTCTGCACATCTATTAATAAAAAAAATAAAAAAATAAAAATTAAATAACCCAGGCGGACTCAAAATAGGAGTTTTTCACTTCCAAATATATATATTTAAGAGCAAAAGATCCCTAACTCTGTTACTTGTGCATGGTGTTTGTCTCTCTCTCTCTCTTGCTCGTTGTTATTATTATTATTATTATTATTATTGAGACTATCTTTGGCTTCTCGGTAGAGGTCGTCGACTTCCGGATGGGTATTGGTTTCATAATTCAGCACTTTTTAGATCGCAGCAATGCATGGAAGACAAATTCTAACAATGGATTAAGTGAGAAGAAGGGCCCAGGATTTTTATTTTTTTTTCTTTTGAATTTCAGATTCCAGTTTTGAGGGGTTTTTTTTTCATCAGAAAGGAGAAATTTTATGGTATTTAAATTATTAATAGTTAGATTTTATAAAATCAAAGCTTGTTTCTACTTAAAACAAAAAAAAACAAAAGTTATATAATTAAAAATAATATCACATCATTAAAAAAATGTTTTCTCTTTCAACATATTATTTCTCTATATCTCTTTCAAGAAAGAGAAAAAAGAAAGAGGAAAAAACAACACAAACACAAACTTCCTATAAATTTATTGAACTTTGAATCTCACCAACACAAATCATCAAGCTATTTAATTGTGCTTAATTAAAAATTAAAAGATCTAAAAAAAAATAAAGTAGATGAAAAGTTGATAAATTTTCCTCTCTTTTTGCTTATCCAACTTCTATTACATGAGAAATCTCAATGAACTATCAGATAAAAATGATAAAAGAATTTACGGTAATTATAAACTCTAACTTGACCAACAAATAACCTTGATCCAAATGGTTCAAGACTTTTTATTGTTTGCAATTGCATACTGAATAAAGAAAAACTCAACCCAAATCAACACACAGCCAGTATTTGATATTAATACACTTATGAAATTCATAGAATGGAAGTTATTATTATTATTTTTTTAAGAGAGATGGAAGAGGAAAGAAAGGAGAAACATAAAGAAAACATGTTTGGTTTTGGATTGTTTGACTTAAGGGAAAGAACCCTATACTTAGCTTCACTGACCTTTCTTTCCTTCTAACGAAGAGAAGTTGAGGGCATTACCGTGGTCTTATGTGATCGAAGCTCCGGCTGTAATCTGTTATGTGGTGAAAGTCTTGATTTGATCCAATGGACAATGAATTTGGGTTGGGTTTTTGTTCTTCATAACTTCTATGACTTTGTAAGGTTGCTCCTGTGTAATCCTTCTCTCTAAAATGACACAGTAAAATCTTTCGAAAAAGTCAGAGGAATCTCGGCTCAAAGCGTTCTCCAGATGGTTCATATTTGATTGCAGATTCCATTTGTTTTAAATCACACAAGCATCTATGATCTATCAAGTCTAGCTGCTGCAAAATTGCTTGCTTTGAGGAGTGAGTTTGATTCGAGCCAAAGTTTTTAAAGTTTTGTTTTTTTCTTAATCATCAGAAGATTCTGCGATGTTGGGTGGCTGGCCCAAGTTTTCACTTTCAAGTTCATCCCAGACAATATGTTTTGTTGGGCAATCACAGAGCTTGGATTTTAGTATATGCAAAAGGAGCTTTCTTTTGGGCCTGGCAGATTTGAACGTGGCTGGCAAAATAAGATGCTTTTTAAAAAATATATATTATTCATTAACACGGTCTTTCATGCATAGTAATGAAACCTATCCCGACACCGAAGATCAAGGTCAGTAAATCAGAATGATAGTTTTTCAAGTTAAAATGGTATTGTTTTGAAAACAAATTAAAAAATCAAACTGAATTTTAATCATATACATGATAAATAAAGTATGATTTCATACAGGCCCCAAGTTTGAAGTTCTATCTTAAATAAGTTAAAAAAATTGGTAAAATTACCCTGGTGATTGTCTTATATGACATGACGGTTTATTCCAAGCCACTACTTGAAGCATACTTTGTGCGACATTTACGAGTTTGAGAATTTGATTAGATAAAATTAGAGTGACACTTGATTTTATGAAGTTTTTAGATACTAAGGATTTTATAGAATGATCTTAATCCACAAATTTATCATAAAAAGAGGAATTGTTAATGTCCTTATTTTAGTTTAGAGAAATATATTTTAATGATTGTATATTTAGCAGTTTTAATTTAATAAAGTAAGGTTCGAGTACTAAAGATTATAGTTTACTAGTTATAGATATGTAGTGGAGGATGATTACCTCTAAAAAACCCAACCATGAACAAGTCTAATCACAAATATGAAATGCATGGAGGCCATTGAAAATGTAATGGTTGTTTTCAAAATGCATTCAAAGAAAAAAGACCATCTCAGTAACAAATGCCGGGTAAAAAAATCAACACACTTGGAAGTCAAGGCTAACCACCACCCCCGCATGGGATTTCACTTAAAAAGACCTCTCGGTGGATGCTGTGCCTCATTTCGTTTGTAAATCACACAACATACGGCTCATGCCTCCTTGTCACAGCAAACCAGCTTCCTTGAGAGCAACCTTGAAGCCCTCTTCACTGCCCCATGATGGTATCTGCATCGGAAATTAACATAAATTAAGCAATCAAATAATAAAATTCAAATTAATCCTTTTACAATAGCTGACAATAAAAAAGAGTCTGATAGATCAATATATACTCTATAGTATCCACCGATATCTAGCAGTTGAACACCATCTTACCTCTCGAGCATAAATAAAAAAAGAGCAAATCTAAAAAAATTTCAAACAGAGAATTAGTTGGAGAATGAAGTATTTTATGAAACCTAAAAAGGCCACTAGGGTTTTTACCTCAGCTACTGGACTATTGAAGTAGCTCTCTATCTTCCTCATGATCATCAAATCATGGTCAGTCATTATGAAATTAAACACAGCCCCTGCAGGATTACATAAAACCACTCAAAATCAATAATTGCTTCTTTCACAGTTGTAGTATTATAGAACCCAATCATTTTTTTTTTCTAGAGAAGCATTACAGAAGTGCATCCGAAAAAGAAAAGGGTAGAACCAAAGTTTACCTTTGCGGCCAAAACGCCCAGCCCTACCAATCCTGTGCAAGTAGACCTCATAATGAGGCTCTGATTGATTTTCATACTTCACTGGGAGATCATAATTGATTACCAAATTAACCTGCAACAGGAAGAGGGCAGGATAAGTTTCATACTCAATACATATTTATCAATGAACACCAGTAAGAAGAGGCTTTTGGGTAAATTAAAGAGGCACCTGTTGTTGGTCAAAACCTCGGGCGAGAACATCAGTTGATATGAGAACTTGAGTCAATCCATCCTTGAATTCTTTGACTATTTTATCTCGGTCTTCAAGATTAAGTGCGCCATGAATGGTAGTGACTTCATAGCCTAATTCCACAAGGGAAGTGTGCAGCATGCTGGCGCTGCGCTTTGTGTTGACAAATATAATGATCTGGCCTATGTTCTCTCCCAGCTCAAGAATCCTATCTTTTACTACTCTAATCTTGGCAAGTTCATCAGGAAGAATCACCTTATACTGCTTCAATGATTCTAATGACAGATCTTCTTTCTTTACAAAAAGTTGATTGTAATCTTTCACAACCTTTGACACAAAGTTCTTAACAGTCTCATCAAAAGTGGCAGAGAACAGAAGAACCTGGAACCAGATTGGAAATAGAAAGAAGTAAACCACCGGTCTTCAAATTTAGAAATGCAACAAAGTCCTTGATCTGATCCCAACAAACTAATCATTTGATGCATACAAATCTTCTGCACATTATGGATAGCATGCAGGTATGGAATGATCAGTGAAGTTCTTTCATTTTTATTTTTTTAATCTGTATACATGTTATTCAATAATAAATGTAATTTTTGTTGCTCTTTCTCTCTCATTGTGTATATTATTGAGCAACTATGTATTTTGGTTGTTAGAATTCGAGAAATCAACTTTGAAATCTGAGATGATAAAAGGTAAAGAACTTTTGGATCTTATTTCCTCTACCTTCCCCACCCTCAGTAAAAGATATGTGAATTGCATGACAAACCTGGCAATGAGAATTGAATCTTTGAATGTCCTTCATTATCCTCAAGGAATCGTCTTGAAAGCCATCCTGCAAGAATTCACTCTAAATCAATAAAACTCTTATGTAAACCAACCAAAGATCAACAACTTATGCACAACTCATCAAAGATTGTCTACTATCACTTTCAAATGACTTAAAGTACAGGAAAGACATTAACACCAATGGGTCTGTAGTCCAGTGGTACTCTTGCAAAAGCAAGAAGGTTTAGAGTCTCACTTTGTCAATTTCATTACTGGTATCAACAAAAACCACTAATTGAGCCTGTATTCAAAAAAGTAATTGTACTATTAATTAATTCTAGCCAATGCAGTGAAACAGCTAAAGGTACAGATGATGATTGGCGGTAGCAGCATCCGTTTAATCAGAAAATAACATATAAACTAAATCATATAAATAGCATGAAATGTACAAAATTTAATGAAATCTCCTCTCTAAATACATCGCCAGAGAGGTCAATTTAATGAGTATGTCATGTCTATCTGCTTGTAAACATCATTTAAATGTAAATTACTTCAATGAAATGCAACAGTGCAACAATATGTTTATCGTTAGCAAATCACACCAAGTTTGAAGGAAAAATTTTATGTGGTAGGATTAGTTGCAATAAGATCCCCATTAATTAATGATATAGAGTGCTGCATGATTAAGAGAGAATATAAGTGTGATGAGATTGAAGTATGCCTCGTTTTTTATCTAGTGACACCCAATGTCACAATGTTCTAAAAGGAACAAAATATTTTATAAATATACTTTATTTAGCACGTATCAGTCCTTATCCTCAGCTGTGTATGTGAGTGAGAGAGTTAGAAAGATAAGCATTCCCAAACATTCCAGACAACATAATATGGGAAATAACCAAAGTGATTCACTACATCTTCATATTTTGTTTTAAAAAATGCAGAAACAAATGAAATTAGCATGTATAAATCACAACTTGAAACTGGGGCAGTGAGCCTTAATACTACAATATTCTAGCTTAGGGCTGGGGTTCTGGGACACAAGATTTGGAATTCATGACAAGCAACTCGCAGATATTGAAACCAACTCTTAGCTATGAAAATCTTGAACCACAGTTCTGCTGTTTTCCTGCTGTATTCTCTCTCCTGCCCCTCGAAGGCCACTTGACCTCAAGATTGAGGTAGGGTATAGCGTGGTTAAAAAGCTAGAGTTCTCAGGCCCTAAGATTACATACCTAAACTGTAGAGAAATTTAGAGGAAATTCTCTGGTGTTTTATTAAAAGTCTTAACAATAATCTTCTTCTCAAAATAAAATAAACTAAACACCCCTATTTAAATTAGTCTTAAAATCCTTTATGGAAAAGGATTCCTCATTAAAACGTACTTAATCATCTAGCATTAGGATTCATAAATGGTAAAGTACTAAATAAATTAAAAGTCCTAATCTAAATAGGAAAAAGAATTCAAATACATTAACGTAAATAAAGATAATCTCGTGCAGTAACTTCCAAGCCTTATTTGAAGGCCTTCCTGATCTCCGATCATTATTAAACAAAGCCTTCAAAATTTTCTGTCAAAATTCCAGCTCGATCAGATTAAAAGTTATGCTTGATTTACCAAACTGCATCTTGGATTCTTATTAAACTCCTCATAACCTAAAAATCTTAACTATTAATGAAATAATCCCATAAATATTATTATGCCAAGAAAATGGAAGAAATTTCCCCACGTCAAAGATTGGTCATGAGCATATACTATGGCCACTCTCCTTAAAAGTTGAATGAAATTGCAATTCAGAGACAGAAGACTGTTGTACATGTAACCTTAAACTAATGATTTTGTTTCTGCTACACTATCAATTCTCAACTACTTTTCTCCTTGGAAATTGTGCCTTTATTAATCTCTACTATAATGCATCAACCATCAACTCTTCAACAGCTCTACTTCTGTTCAATGTAGACTCATCATTGTATGATAGTACCATTGGACAAGTTGCAGAACTGAAACAGCAGTGGATAGGTGAAACTTGAAAAATCTCTTAAATCAGAACATAAAGCAAGGTGTGCCTATATCAACCTCTACAATAATGTATCAAACATCATCTCTTCAACTGCTTACATCTGTTCAATACAGTCTCATCATCAATATGATATCGCCATTTGACAAGAAGTTGCAGTACCAAAATGGCAATGGACTGGCAAAACTTAAAAATTTTCCTAAGTCATAACATAAAGCAAAGTGCATTAACTAGGATCAAGTAATTGGGAAATTTTTCGGATCCAATACCCCCAACACCAGGGGGAAAAAAAAAAAAAAGGAGAGCGAGAGAGCACCAAGTTGAACTGCTAAAGATATGCAAAAAAATCACAGCATAGCATAACCGAAGAAACTAAAAGATGCTATGCAGGTAAAGGGTGTCCATTAGTTATATAATATCATAGCAACCATATTAGGAACATGATTCATTTTGTATATGTACCTTGGCCAGCATGTGATCAGCTTCATCAAAAACAAGAACCTTCATATCATTAACACCCAATTTCTTTTGCGACATCAATCTCTTTATCGTACCAGGAGTCCCAATCACCACTTGTGCAGATATTGGAGGTCGGTATCTGGATCTATCATTATTTCTGCTTTCTATGGGCACCGCACATTCTGAACTTATTCCAGTGTACTTTCCCATCTTCTGAAGAACTTCCATATTCTGAAAGGACGAATTTGTTATCATCAAAACTGAAACTAGCACTTTATTTTAACTGTTAAGTTATATTTTTAACGAAGAACTACTAAATCACTTATTACTAGTGTATTAATCTAAGATTTAAAACTCAAAAACTTGTGCGAGCCAGGGTCTAAGGATTTCACATGATGAAGATCCAAGAATGTGCTTGTATCGGGTTTCAAAATAAATGTTAGAAATAAAAATGAACCTGAAGCCATTATGAAAGCAAGTGTTTCTCATACAAAAATTCCCCAAAATATTTGAAACTTGATATTCCTCCCTCTTATTTTACTTGATTGACCAAACCAAACATTGAAAAAAATGGTAAAGGGAAAAAAAAGAACTGGAACACAAGAACCAACCTGAATCGATAACTCTCTTGTAGGGCAAATGCAGAGTGCTTGGGGACTTTGTTGTTTTGGATCAACACGACTCAACATGCCAAGCACAAAACAAGTGGTCTTACCAGAACCATTATGTGCCTGAGCAATCAAATCTTTATATGGAGGAGTCATGATCATTGGAAGACTAATAGCTTGAATCTTACTAGGCTTCTGGAATTTCATCTCCACGTACAAACCCTTGAGGAGCTCCGGGGACAGGTTCAAATCTTCAAATGTGGATGCTGATGTGTATGGTGTATCCCCTGTTGTAACCTACATCAAATTGAACTGCAAAATTTAAGAAACAAGACTAAAAAATAACCTTACAATTGGTTGCCAACTTCCAATGTCACAATCAAAACTCAACCAACATTGATTATTGCTTTCCAGCAAAAAACCATATCATATAAGCCCATTCACTCGTTTGGGCACCAATTACAAAACAAATGAATCAATTTAATAAAAATCTTAATACCCACCGTAAACAAAAGCACATAAAAACTTCAAAAATTTAATCATCTGAATTTTTTTATTAAACCCTAATTATTACACAGCAAAAAAAGAAGAACAAACAGTTAAGAAAACACTAATTTGTTTTATTTAAACCCTAATCAAACAATGAAACAATAAGAAAGTAAATATTCGATCTCAATTTTCACATTATCAGATAAAAACTGTCTAGAGAGTGGGGGGGGAGATAGTACGGCTTGTATTCTAGAGTCTTCAGGTTCGTCAAGGAACTTGTTGACTTTCGTGTTCTCGTCGATAGCTAATGCGTCAACGTTTAGCTCCAAGACAGCTTTTTCCTCTGTTGCGCTCGGCTGAACCTCTTCGTCATCTACTTCGTCGCTCCATAATCTTTTAGTCTCCGGCACCGCCGGTTTTTGGCCCTCGGAGCTGGAAGCGGCGGTGGTTTCAGTAACTTCCGCCATTAGAAAGATCGAGGGAGATTGCGATCGATAGCTGATTGAAGTTGAGAGAGGGAAAGAAAAAACAATACCGAAAGAGCGTACAGCAGTAGAAGGTTCGAGTTAATTTATATAGAGAGAGACTGTAGAGATTTACTCTGATTTAATTAGCTTAATATTCAAGCGGTGAAATTTAATTAGCTTAAATTTCAAGCTGCTAAGGTGGTTCATAGAGTGAAGCGATAAGTTTTATTTACAGTTTCCCTGTGCCACCTAAATTTCTCCAAGTCTGTCTCTTTTTTTTAATCATCAACAGATAAATAGCATTGGTACACCTTTGTTCCATTAGATTAGAATTAGAATTAGAATTAGACTAGTTGGTGGATTTTTTTAAAACCTGATGTTAAAGTGTTGCCACTGTTTTTTAAAGTAAAATAAAATTTTGTAAATCAGAGTTATAGAATTTGATGCTAAAGGATGAAGATGGATAAAAATGAAAAAAAAAGTTTTAATCCAATTTAAGTTAATATGAAAAACTTGTAACTTGAATCATGAATATGAGACATTGTAGAAAAAATAAATAAATAAATTCAACACTAAATGCTGAAATCAAGAAAGAAAATAGCTGCAGAGAAGGATTTAAAAAAAAAAACGATGTCAACTCGGGTTAACAACAAATACTCATTGCCCGGATCATGAGATAAAGATGATCGCATCGCAAAATATAACGAAGTTAAATCCTTAACAATACAATGCAAAAGGCTGGAAAAAAAAAAGCAATTCTAAGAAAAGAATAAAAAAAAGCAATTAAAATAATAAAAATAAATTTAACACGAAAATAAAATAAAATGACAGATATCAATTTAGGTTAAAGTTTTATATATATGACTCAGGTCATGAGACTGCAATAACCGCACTGAAAAATTTAAGGAAACTCAATTTTAAATGGAATAAATATTGAAGGATGAAATTAAAAAAAAAAATTTCAAAAAAGAAACCAAGGCAAAAAAAAAATAAAAGAATAAAAGTTAAATCTGACATAAAAATTAAATCAAATCAAATCATAAGAGGTGAAATTAAAAAAAATAACAATAAAAAAATAAGGACTAAATCTTATATAAAAATCAATCAGAATGAATGCTAAGGGATTAAATTAAAAACAAAATAAAAAAAATGATTCAAAACAAATAAAGAACAATCAAAATTAAAAAAATGAGAACCATAATTTAAATAAGAAGAAAATGGAGGGCAGCCTTTGATTTTGGCTAGGTTGGCATGGTTTTCAAGGGGAAGAGAGAGAAAGCAAGGGAGAGAAAAAATTTCAACTGTCACAAAACCACCATGAAAAACCTTACACGTATCGCCCAATTGGATGCACCTTCATGTGAGGAATCGAAATAGACAATGTTTGGCCATTTTTGGCAACTAGAAGGTGCCACATGCACTATCCAAAGGGCTTAAGCGCCTCCCATCAGCGTTACACGTGCCAATAATTTTTATTTTATTTTATTTAATTTATCAAAAGACAGAAGTGTCTTTAACCCCACATGATATTAACAAAAAAAAAATATAAGGACGAAAGAGACGCTTGACATAACCTAAGATTTTTTTTTATTTTAAGGGCACCTTAATAATTATATTGTGCTAGCGAAGATAAAAATAAAAATGAAAATTCTCATGCCCAAACAATTAAGCAAATGTAACTTTTAAGGGTATTTTAAATATTATATTGTGCAAAAAGTTAAGAGGTTATTCTACCCCCGGTCAATATAGTAATGATAAGTAGATGTCGTGGAAAAGATGATTCTGCCCTTAAAAATAAGTTATATGGTTTTCACTATAAAGAGCAAAATAGTCTATCACTGTGCGAATCCATAGTAAAATGTGAGAGCTTTCATAGTAAAAACACGATCACATATCAATTTTTTTTAATTAGAATTAGAAAAAAAAACTAATTTGGCTAGGTGTTTTAATATTTTAATTATTGTGGACTCATTGTTTGGCTTTTTTCATTATTTGATTTTTTTTTGCACCCTATGTTTTATTTGTTTTTTCAATCACATAACTTTTTATTGTTTCAATTGAATCTCTTCACAATTAATTGTTTAATGTTTTGGCATGATAGTTTGATTCTGTTAGATTAGTAAATGTTTCCTATAGTGTTGGTAAAGTATTTCAATAATGGGTTGATGTAGAATTTTACCAAACAAAAATGCAATCTATTGTTTATTTGAAATAAAAATCAAAGGACTTAAATTGAAACCTATGGAAACAATTAAGCATCTTTCCCCTAAAAAATTTTCCCTTCGCATTTGGCCATTTTTTGCCTTTGGATTTTGATCAAATTTCTTTTTGGTCTTTATGATTTTTCAATTGATGCTTTGATTCAAGAGTTAATTTCTTCACATTGACATCCCTAGGTAATACAGAGGAGAGATAAAGTAACTAAAAAGTGATTGAGAAGAGATAAATTCCTTAGTTATTCAATTTACATCAATGAAGATACTTGTTCTTGGTATCAGTGGAGTTTATTTAATAAGAGAAGTTCTATTTGTGGTGTTTCTTGCATTTCATCTTGCCGAACAAAATAAATCTAGGCTAATGAAGATAATTTTTTCGATTAGATTCTGGTTTAGGAGACAATTTTAGGGTTTTTTGGTTGATAAAATATTTGGTTAGGCCCAACCTGGAGCTTAGGCCCAATGTGCCATGCCCGAGCTTAAGTGGGGCACGCACCCCCGACACCCTATAAGTTTGGGTTGTCATGCCCAAACCCAATATTCTTGGGCCCAAGCAATGCTTCTGGATCTATTTTCTGCTCCTAATGGCCTCAAACAATTCTTTTGAGCTCAACACTCCTTTATAAATTTTTTTAGGACCATATATAGGTCCCTCAATACTTTATACTAATCTAATGCATATTATTTTGAGTAGAGTACAATTCAAAATATCATAAAGGTGAAATGACTCTTCAGCCTCTTTTCTACACTAAAAGACAAGATTCACCAGTTATAAATACCTATGAATTCTTCAAGCTCTAGGTTCATAATCTCTTCATTTACATATTTTCAGAGCATATCTCTCTAAAATATCATTGCATTTTTTTATATATATAAAAGAAATTTACTTTAAGCTTATGAGAGTCCTCTCATCTACCAAAAATGATCTTTTACAAATATTAACTATTAACCACCTTGACTTACCAAACATTAAGCACCAGCTACCAACTCAATTGGCTAGGGAGAATGAATCAAATTGTTAGAACTAAAAGATTAACTGATTATCCAACACACAAGTCTTGTTTCTAAACTACTTGGATATTTTGAAACTTCATCATTAGCTAATTATTTTTTCAATGAAATTTAAATTATTTATCCTTTTATATATAACAAATATTATTGCACGAATAAATAAATAAATAAAAACTTTAAGTGCTACTGCGAAATAAGATCGGTTGTCTCAGTTTATATTTGTCTTTAAAATTTTTGATCTTTTAACTTTAGAAACTCTTTTTTTAACATTTATTAAAACATATAAATGTTACTAATTATACATAAAGCTAAAAGTCATTAGTGTTTTATTGTGGACCATGAATAATGCAACCCACGGTAAAATGTTTGTTTTGCTCTTTTAAAACCAAAAAACCAAACACACACTCAAGGGTAAAATCGTATTTACATATATTTATTGCATAGTGTAATTACACTAATGCCCTTGAAAAAAAACATAGTTAATGTCGGGTGTTTATAGTTTTTCATATTTTTTTGTATAGTGTAATTACCGTATAGCCCCTATGGTCAACTTTTATTTGCCTAAGGTCAAGTGGCATTTTTAGTTTTTTAATCTTGGTTTTCTTGCAATTATCACGTGGGGTCAAGAGTGTTCTGATTTTCTTTAATTAAAAAAAAAGTTGATGGCATGTGCAGAGTACGCATTAGTAAGTGAGAGGTGCTCGTGCTCTTTGGGTGGCGCCTTCTGATGGCCGTGAGTAGCCTTTTAGGGCATTGTCCAAAGCATTGCGTCACCCTCTACACGTTGAGCCAGCACATGTCGGCATTTATGGCATGAAAGAGCTCCGTGCGACAATTTTTCAGCTCCTCTTTGTTTCTCTCTCCTCCACCTCAAAGGGTGTGCTGACCTTGCAAAATTGCAAAGTTGTCTTCAATCTTTTAATTGTATCGAATTTGATTTATTTGTTTTTCAATTTCATCCCTTGTCATTTAATTTTTTATATTTTTTTAATCAATTTTGATTCTCATTCTTTTGATTCCTATTTATTTTGCTTTCAATTTTTTTTTTCTGATTAGATTTTATTTTTTGATTAATCCCTAATCATTTGATTTTAATTCCTTTTTTTTTTGAATTTGATCTCCATTCTTATGATTGCAATTCCTTTTATTTTGAGTTCTCTTATTGATTAATTGTTGTTTGGCAATTTCATCTCTCATTGTTTAATATTATTGAATTTTCATATCATATTTGGTGGTTATTTTTTTTTTATACTTTTAAAACTTGACTTGGGAGTCGATTCTCGTCATGTCTTAAGTTACGGGTTGGGTCGAAAAATCGGGGTTGCTGAGGTCAAATAGATTTTTTTTTCAAGATTTAGTTCTCATTTTTTTATCCCTTTCTTAATTTGTTTTTTTTTCTTTCATTTTTGTCCCTCAACATTTTATTTTAATTTTTATTTTAATTTTGGTTCTTATTCTTTTAAATGCTCTTTTTTTTATAAATCTTTTTTTATTAAGTCTCTCATTATTTTTTATTAGTTTTTATATCAAATTTGATCCTTATTGTTTTGATCACCTTTTGTTTTCTTTTTATTATTTTAATGGTTAAAAATTTTATTCAATATTTTGTTTTTGATCTTCTATATGATCATTTCGGTCTCATAACCAAAGTTACTAGTTTTAAAGATTAGCTTCATTTAACTTTGGTTTTTGTTATTTCATTCTTCGATATGAAATTTTTGGGTATTGAGCTTCTTATTTATTTTTTCTTTTATTTAAAATTATTCTGGATCACAAATTAATTAAGTTAATTTAAGTTGATCAATTGAATTTTTTTTTGTTAAAAAATTAACCCACTCACGAACACAAGAAAAAAAATATCTAATTTCTACTAAAACTTATGCTTTCGGCTTTGAATTCACAATCATAATTTTTTTCACTTCTAAAAATTGCGTTGAGAATAATTATTCATTTAAAAAAAAACAAAAACAATTCATCTGCCACTCGGCAAAGCGAGGTCAGCTATTCCGACACTAGTGAGCATCAAAATTCCCAATCTATCATCCCGCACTCCACTTGAATAGAAAAAAAAACTGAAAAACCCTGAAATAAACCTTCTTTCTCTAGCAACCTCCTCCAATGGCAGACCTCAAACTCTCAGAAACTCGAGATCTAACAAGAATCGAGCGCATAGGCGCTCACTCCCACATCCGCGGCCTGGGGCTCGACTCAGCCCTCGAGCCACGCGCCGTCTCTGAAGGAATGGTGGGACAGACCTCAGCCCGCAAAGCCGCCGGCATCATCCTCCAAATGATAAAAGAAGGAAGAATCGCAGGCCGAGCCGTTCTTATCGCGGGTCAACCCGGAACCGGTAAAACTGCAATCGCCATGGGTATGGCAAAATCCCTAGGTCTTGAAACCCCATTTGCAATGATCTCCGCTAGCGAAATATTTTCTCTTGAAATGTCGAAAACCGAGGCTTTAATGCAGTCTTTTAGGAAAGCAATTGCTGTTAGAATTAAAGAAGAAACCGAGGTGATTGAAGGTGAAGTGGTAGAAATTCAAATTGATAGGCCAGCAGTGGCTGGTGCTGCTTTGAAGACGGGGAAACTGACTATGAAGACAACGGAGATGGAGGGGGTTTATGATTTGGGAGCGAAGATGATTGAGAGCTTGGGAAAGGAAAAGGTGCAAAGTGGGGATGTTATTGCTATTGATAAGCCTTCTGGGAAAGTTACCAAGCTTGGTAGGTCTTTTTCGCGGTCAAGGGATTATGATGCTATTGGACCGCAGGTTAGGTTTGTTCAGTGTCCTGGTGGGGAGTTGCAGAAGAGGAAAGAGATTGTGCATTGTGTCACGCTTCATGAAATTGATGTCATCAATAGCAGGTATTTCCATGGAATTATATTTTCAGCGTTTCCGATTGTGTTTATTTGATGGGATTGAGTTTACTAGTTATTAGGTCATGTTATCCATGCTTGCTGTGTTGTTTTGGTTTGTTGTGATACTTGAGGAAAGATGGAGGAGCTTCTCTTTAAGTTAACCCATAATTTGTAAATGTTCACAATTTTGGAGAATATTAGAGACCCCTTAGCCTGTTGCTTAATTACATTTCTTGTCAAATTCCAACCTTTTAACATGGCTACAACTAAAGCCTTAAATACTTGTTGGCTAACCCATTAGTATTAGCAAAAAATTGGTTACTAATTTATGTTTAGAATCTTGGTGATTTTGGGTTGATGAAATATTGATAGAAACACTGCCTTGCACTCTGGTAAATAGAACTTTTCTGGCCTCTTTTAGCCTCTAGATCTGTTATATTTTTAGCTTGTTTATTGTAAGGTGAATATTTGAGATACATGTCGCATGAAAGAAACAGATGACAAATGTTCTGTTTTAGCTATTATTTGAAGCCCTTGGATGGAGATCAATCACATATTTTTGGAAACTCTCAAGGTGGGTAATAGGGGCAGAATTGTTTCTGTGGCGAAATTGTTTATGCAATAGAGTTGTTTCTGTGGCTTCCATACTTTCTTGTACTTCAGGGGCGGTTTCGTGGGTGTCTACTGTGATGTTGTGCTCTTTCCTTCCAATTTAAGCTTAATGGAAATAAATAGGGCATGTAGCTGTAATTTAGATTCATCATTACCAGCAGATTATTTGTTCCATTTTATCATCTTTTATTGTTCTCCACTTTCAGAACACAGGGATTTCTGGCTCTCTTCACTGGTGATACTGGTGAAATTCGTGCAGAAGTAAGGGAACAAATTGACACAAAGGTGGCAGAATGGAGAGAGGAAGGCAAAGCAGAGATTGTGCCAGGTGTTCTCTTCATTGACGAGGTGCACATGCTTGACATTGAATGCTTCTCTTTCCTGAACCGCGCTCTTGAGAATGAGATGGCTCCAATATTAGCCGTTGCTACCAACAGAGGGATTACTACCATACGAGGAACAAATTACAAATCTCCACATGGGATTCCAATAGATCTCCTTGATCGCTTACTTATCATTACTACTCAGCCTTATACAAAGGATGACATTCACAAGATTCTGGACATCAGATGCCAAGAAGAAGATGTGGAGATCGCTGAAGAGGCAAAGGCGTTGTTGACACATATTGGGGTTGAAACATCCTTGAGATATGCTATCCATCTAATTACTGCCGCTGCATTGGCATGCCAGAAACGAAAAGGAAAGGTTGTGGAGAATGAGGACATTACTCGAGTCTACAATCTGTTTCTGGATGTGAAGAGATCAACGCAATACTTGATGGAGTATCAGGAGCAGTACATGTTCAGTGAAGCATCAATAGTAGACGGTGACGAAGGTGGCACCAGCGCCAAGCTTCCTTGAAATTTTATTGTAGATGGAGGTTTATGTTACTCTTGTTTCCCTCTTTATTTATAGTTATAGGCAGCACTAAACTTCCCGTTTGAATATGGTATTATGCTTTGCCTTTCTCCAAGTGTTTAGATGCTAATAGCTTAAGTTTGTTTGGAAAAAAAAAAAATATTTGTAAAAAAGGTAACGAATTATTTTAAAAAAAATTATTAGACGAATTATCATTTTTTATTAATGTATTTTTTTTCACAAAATATCTTTTTTATTAACAGCATGTTTTTGAAATAAAAACCTAAAGGCTATCAAAATTATTCATAAAAATCTCAATCAATTGAGTAAAGGAGAGAAAAAAGTATCTTTTTAATAAAAAAAATTCCTTGTTTATTTGTTTTTTTTTTTTGATAAATATATGTTTTTTACGGGAATTATTATTTTTTAAACAAAAACTATTTTTTTTTAGTTTAACGTGGGTGTCCGGGCCAGCTTGCGCGCACCTCGACTAATCCCATGGACTCTGAAGTTAACGACCATGTAAGTCTCTAGTGGCTATCATATGAGCAACCACAGGGCTCGAACCTGAGACCACAGAGGGAGCAAACCTCTTGGTCCCAAACTCTTATCACTGGGTATCACCTAGATGGTTAATAAAACTTTGATCTGAAAAGTAATGGTTAATGAAAATATAAAAAATATCGTGATAAAATAAAAGAATATTTAATTTGAAAAAATTCTGATAAAAATAGGAGATTTTAACATTAATTAAAGATTAAATTGTAAAATTAAAAAACATACGTAAATAATGATATCAAATCATCTGTCGCGGAAGCCCTTTAATTTTTTAAACTTAAATATGACATTTAATTTTTTTAACTTAAATATGACATTGATATTTTTTTCTTCTTGTACAAAAAGTTTTTGGTAGCTTCTGTAGAATTAAAAAAGAACTGGGATAGAGTCAATTAACAAAAAAAATATGAAGTTGTGTTTGATGGGCTGGGGAATTCTAGACTAAATAGACCATTAAGTAGGATGCCACATTATTTATCCTTTCTCATTTTATCGTGGAAATACTTGTCATAACTTGATTTTAACCTTATTTTGTCAACAATTTTCAAAAAATCTAAAATATACTAAGAAAACATATTGAAAGCAGACATTTTGACAGCCATAGCTCTACATTATATTATTGAAATTAAGTTCTAAATTTATAAACTAAAAAAATAACTAGCAAATTAAAGCATAGAGGTTATTGTCAAGAAGTTATCAGTGATATGAATAAAATAACTTAATGTTAATTCAAATAGTTATTTGTTTAATTTAACTACAAGTTAAAGTATGAAAATACCATAAAACATAGGATTAAAGCAACACCTTAAACACAATAATCATGCTCAAATGAAATTTCATAAGTTTCAACTAGATTGTTTAGTAACACTTAGTCGTTGAAGCACTTAGAATCTAATTTCAATAAAGATAAATTGTTGTTAAGGATCAATCCTTTATCAGGTTTTATTACTCGTCACTTAATGTAAATAAATGATTGCAATCAACCTCTTAGAATTTCAACAATAACACCTTGATTAGTTGCACTGCTTATCAAAGTCCACAAACTAGGTAAAACAAACTCAAAAAGCTCTTTATGATAATTGAACCTAAGCTCTTTTAGTGGAATAAAAATATAGCTGGAAATGCTAGAAAAAAGGTATTATTTGGCGTCCAAAATATCTCCCCTTTAACCTTTTTTTATACTAATTTTTAGAATCAAAATTGATACAAAATTAATTATGATATCATTAAAACTGTTTATTTTTCCTTTAAAAATAAACTGCTCAGAAAGTGAAAGATTATTGTTCAAATTATTCATTCATGAGTTGGCCAAACAAAATGAACCGACAAAAACTATGAGGGGTGTAGCTCAACCGGTCAGCCTCTATGTTTGCTTCTTAAATGTTACTAGTTCGAGTCTCATAAATCTCAGGGTCACTAGAGGCTTACATGGTCGCTAACTTCAGGATCTGTGGGATTAGTCGAGGTGCGCGCAAGCTGACTCAGACACCCACGTTAATAATAATAAAAATAAACCGACAAAAACTAATTCTTTATTAACAAAACAATTATTTTACAGTAAATCAAGCCCGAGCTCAAGGATCTTGACTCAAAGTGAGGAAACGATCTTAGTTGAAAAATAAGATTAGAAATATCTCATGTTGAGAAAAAAAGATTAGAAAATGCATCGCTTTGAAACAAATTTGCTGTATAATGAGGAAAGAGGAGTGGTTGTTCTTTACCAACTTTAGCTAGCATGATCAACCTATCAGATCATCAATCGAGGTTCCTTTAATCTCTACGGATCAGATATGTTCCTTTCATGAAAAATAAAAAAATAAAAAAATAAAAAAAATCAAAGCTGATGAAACAATAAATATTGTTTTCATGCTCGAGGAACGCAATTAATTTCAAAAGCAGAAAACTGGCTTGCATATAACAGAGCTCCTATTTGCCAGCATACGTCTCCATAATTGCTGTAAAGCTCTCCTGATCTTCCCTTTCTCATCAACCTTACAAGCAATCACACATTTCTTTTTAATTGTCAAACATCAATTTCTTGCTTAATTTAGTCCAAGTAATCTATGGCGTTAACGTGGAGGTGGGGTTAACGTTGCAGGATATACATGGCGGCCATCATTACTGTCTCCTCCTCCATGCACGTATCCTTCAAATTCCTGTTATTTTTCCGACATGGAATACGACCTTTGAACCGTGAACTATAAAGGAGGGAATAAACATTAACGTTCACATGTAAGAAAAGGAAGGATCTGTGCACCTGAGGTCGTGGCCTAGTGGTCCTGACAGGAAATTTTTTATCTTTTCATTTAGATTCAATTTTTTTTGTGTATGTATGTTATCCTCGTGGTGTCTTACCTATTTACTGGGCTTGTAGAGTATTTAGTGGATCCGAAAATTAGTCGTGGTGCGTGTAAACTGACCCGAATACCCCGTGTTATTAAAAAAAAAAAAAAGGAAAGATGTTCTCGTAGTAAAGTGTATCTCAACAAGAAAAGCAACCATATATTTAGTGAGAAAAATAAAATCTTAAACCATCACGTTTCAACAGGATACATGCACAGAAGAAACCTTGTTAATTACTATCAAATGGCTGATTATAAAAACTTGCTCATCAATAATTGTTTGCCCGTTCATCACTCTATTCATTTTATTAATTTGTTAATTAATTATGTTAAATAAATATATCAAGTGCTTTGGGCATATATTCCTTCTACTCAACAACTTCAATCATTTTCAAACATCTCATAGTCTTCAACTCCTACTGTATGATTTGACTTTTCTGCGTTGTCCCCTTTTCTTCTTAAGAACACACTGCCGCCTCTTGTTTTGAAGTGTAATTATAGAATGGTGTCATTATTCATGAAATGTAGAGTAATCAAGGGTGAGTTATTTTGACTTCTCATAAAAAAATTAATCATATGTTATTGATTGCATTGTTGTTTGTTGTGATCACATCAATATCATCATAGATGAAGAAGCATGGCATGCCATTAATTTCATCAAAAAAGAAAAAAAAAGAAAAAAAAAAGAGTTGGTCTCATTATCTTAGCTATTTATTTTCTTATATTTTTTATAATTATTCTGATTAAATTCAATTGGAATTGATAAATTATCTAAAAACCTAAAATTTAAAGTTTGACTTGAGTTATCAACTATTTATTTTCTTGTATTTTTTATAATTATTTTGATTAAATTCAATTCGAATTGATAAATTATCTAAAAACCTCAAATTTAAAGTTTGACTTGAGTTATCATAATCTCAACTATTTATTTTTTTATATTTTTTATAATTATTTTGATTAAATTCCATTCAAATCGATAAATTATCTAAAAAATCTAAAATTTAAAGTTTGACTTGAGTTAAATTTTACCTTAAAAAAAAGATAAGAATTGATATTATTGTCATGGCTATTTTCTTATACTTTTTATAATTATTCTAATTAAACTCGGATCGATAAAGTACCTAAAGAATTTGAAATTTAAAGTTTAAATTAATTTAGTTTATAGTTAAATAGAATTATATATCCACTCATTAAAACTTAATTAACTCAACAATATTTTAATAACTAGCTACTCATCGAGTCAGAATAAGTGATTTTAAAAAAAATTAAAGAAAATAATATTATTTTAATCAAATTTAAACCCTTTCAAAATCAGTTATCCTATCAAATCTAACAAGGATAGCATTAGCAGTGTACCTTTGATGATGTATTGTCTACAGTACTGGTCTATGGTCAAGAAAGGCGTGCGTGCGTTATACGCACCGTACTAGCTGGTTGTTTGGTTGCGAGGAAAAGAAAGAAGAAGAAAAGAAAAGAATAAATTTTCCACCGGAGCATACTCTGCTTAAAAAACAGCATAGTGTAGATGAGATAATGGATTGTCTGGGCCCCATACAAAGTTTCCCATCAATTTTTCTATAATTAAAATACTCCTATGCTATTATTACTACTAATTGTATTGTTATCTTCTTTTTTTTTTTGAGTATTTTTGTTGTAATAATTATTGTTTTTTAAAGTATTGTTTTTGAAAATATTAAAATAATATATATATTTTATTTTTTAAAATTTATTTTTAACATCAACATATTAAAATAATTTAAATATATAAAAAAATAAATTAAAAAAATCAAATTTTATAAAAACATTTCCATAAAAAAACAAAAATTCTTTTTCGTGTAACGTTTCTCTCTTCAAATCTTATTATATTTCTCCGGAAATGACATTATTTTAATCCTATATTATGCATTTTGTTTCTCTTAATCTCATAAGTATTAAAATAATTTCAAATTAAATCCCGATAATTAGCTTTTTGACGGAGTTCTAGATGAGACTATCCATAATTAAATCACATATTTATTGTAAATATTTTGTTTGCAAACAAAAAAATATTAAAAACAATCTGTTTAATCGCTTTATTTGATTATTTTTTGCAATGAAATTGGTTATCTTTTGAAAGGACGGCTCGACTTTTCATCCTTTTCCAAGCTCCGTTTGAACAATATGCCCTTTGCTTTTAGGTACCGATTCTCTCACCGATTGATTGTGCAATCTGATCTTTGCAGAACCCAAAAAAAACATTTCAAAGATAAAAACGACAAATTAAATTCATCACCTTAAGTTAAACCTAATCCTGGCATATATCTTCCATGCTAAGTAAGTAATGTTTTTGTTTTTGTGTTAAAAAAATATTTTTGAATAAAAAATTAAAAAAAAATTATTTTGACAAGAAAACAATCAACAAGAGTATTACAGGTTTTTTCAAAAATGAAGGACTAAATTATAATTGTATTGCAAATCCAGGGAGCAAATAATATTTTACTAACTAGAATCAACCAACTCAGCTTTCCCTTAACTTGTTAGACACAAGTTAATCCAATTTGAACAAACAATTAAGCACCTGCTGTTACGTAAAATCATAATAATCACCATCTCTCTCTCTCCCCCCCTTTCTAAATGCGCAGAAGCAAGAACCATCACAACCAAGAACAGGGCCTCTTCGATCTCTTTCTTTAACACTCTCCAAGAAACAAGAGAACCCACCAAAAATGCGGGGTTTATGGCCCCCTTTCGTCGTCATTATACTAGTATCATTCATGTTTGTGTCGGCGGTTTACTGTGCTAGTCTTCTCCATCTGGAGAGGGCTTTTCCTTTAAACAACCACGGTCTTGAACTCCATCAACTCAGAGCTCGAGACCGACTCAGACACGCCCGTCTTTTACAAGGCTTTGTTGGTGGCGTTGTCGACTTCTCTGTCCAAGGTTCCTCCGATCCTTACCTCGTCGGGTAATTTTTTCGCCACCCCTCTTTCCTAGTTCTAAGGTTCCTTTCTATGATTGAATTGCATTCTTGGAGGTAAAAACTCTCATTTCAGTGCTATTTAATGAACTCACAGTGATGAGTTTTGTTTAGAGTTGGTAAATTTGTATTTATGCATTTCTTGCTCACAGGCACACACTTAAAATGAGATTGTGGTGGATATTGCTTGTGATTCTTTCTAAAAGTGGAAGAAAAGGAAACGAAATGGGATTTCTGTGCATGTTGGTTTAATTATATTTAGTAAAGATTGATTCTTTGCTTTTGTTTGTATCCAAAAAGATTGATTTTTGTTGTTATTTATATTGTGTGCTTAAATTATTATACTATTGGCTAATTTTGCTGTTCTTTCCTTTTGGGTTTCCATTGCAATCAGGGTCACAGGAACTTCAGAGACCTTGTAATATATCTGTCTTGGTTCTCTTCAGTTTTGTGTGCTGTTCCACATTCTCTTTAGGATGGAATTTGATAACTAGTAATTTTTTAGCACTTGATGATTATACGCCTTGATATTCTTTGATTCTTGTCTTTTTTCTTTTGCTTAGACTTTATTTTACAAAAGTGAAATTGGGCTCTCCTCCTAGAGAATTCAATGTGCAGATTGATACTGGAAGTGATGTCTTGTGGGTCTGCTGCAATTCCTGCAACAACTGCCCGCGTACTAGTGGCCTTGGAGTAAACTCTCTTTCCTTGCCTTGTCATTAGTCTTTCTATACATTTGCAGAATTGGAAAACTTAAAACTAAGGTTCAACTTCCTGTGGTATGATGTGTGTGTTTTGCAGATTCAGCTCAATTTCTTTGATTCCAGCAGCTCATCAACTGCTGGGCAGGTCCGCTGTTCAGACCCGATCTGCACTTCAGCAGTTCAAACCACAGCAACCCAATGCTCTTCTCAGACTGATCAGTGCAGTTATACATTCCAATATGGAGATGGAAGTGGGACATCAGGCTATTATGTCTCCGATACACTTTATTTTGATGCTATTTTGGGGCAGTCACTGATCGATAATTCCTCAGCTCTCATTGTCTTTGGGTAGGTTTTCTAATGCTGTTGAACAAGAATGGGGCATGTTCAGTTTTTTGATTGACAATGATTATTTGTTCAGAGAGAAGGGATAGGTGGAAGACTAAAAAATGAAGCTTAATATTTCCATTTATTGTTCCTGTCAAATTTATAATATGCAGTCAGTGGATCCACATAAGAGTATGGTAGTTTGCTGCAACGATGACTACATGATCATAACCAGATCACCCTAACGGCATGACCTTCTTATGGTAACCATTCCAATGCTTACAGCAAGGGGCATGTTCTCCCAAAACACTCAACTAATACTGTAAAATAGTTTTGTTGTTGCTGAACTGTTTAAATGAGTTATCACCATTTGATTATGGTGTAGTTAACCAACAAACTTAATTGATACCAAGGAATAAAAGACTGCAAGTCCCCCTTCTGACAAAATATGAATTGTGTGCATCCTTTACTCTTCATCTATCTCTTACTCTCCTGTTTGAATTAGTTTCTTTTGTTCCAGGATTGATCTTTGTTTTTGTATGTTACTTATTTCTCTAGATGGTGGTGTTCAAAACAGGTGCAGTGCTTACCAGTCCGGGGACCTGACTAAGACTGATAAAGCAGTTGATGGGATTTTTGGATTTGGCCAGGGAGAACTCTCTGTTATATCACAATTATCGACCCGAGGGATAACACCCAGAGTATTCTCGCATTGCTTGAAAGGAGACGGCAGTGGAGGTGGTATACTGGTTCTTGGTGAGATTCTGGAGCCAGGCATCGTTTATAGTCCACTTGTCCCGTCACAGTATGTCATTTTTCCTTGGAAACCTTTTCTTTCCCAAACAACCCAACTTCTTTAGCCTGTCATCCTTGCTTTGTATAAACTGCAACAACTGAAATCTTATTGCCTGAGAAATGTCAAGGCAATGGGCCAGACTTATATATTGCACACATATCCTTGAGAAAAAAGAAAATTTGTTTACTCGCATCTTATTGGTCAGTGATAAGACATTTTCTTCTTCAGCAGTCACTTGTACATTTCTTTAACTTTTGGTTAGGATACAATGTATCACTGGTGTTTAGGAGTAGACAAGCACTTCACAGGCATATTCTGTTTGTTACATATTTTGGAGAGTGGTACCAAGCCAGATTTGCTTTTAGGATTTCTCATGTTGGTAGGAATCTTTCTTGGTATTTAAAGCGGTTACAGAAATTGGATATTCTCAATACAAACAAGTCCAGTGGAAGATTTCTAAGCAGATCTGGAGAAGATTTGGATTTTGAATATTGTAAATAATGGAAACTAATTCCATTACATTACTTCTCTTTTCCTATTTTATGAAACTTTAACTGCTGAAGAACCTTTCAAACACTTGCAAGTTATTACATTTTATCGCCAAATCTGCTTACCATCATGAACCCTCCTCTTGTGAAATGTTGTTGCTCTGTTGTACAACCATTTGTTTTTTTATTTATTTTTAGCATTCACCATGCAGGCCTGTTGCTACCTGACATATCCTTTGTTTGATTTTGAGCAACACTAATTTTCTGTGAGTTTGCTTTTCAAAAATTGCAGGCCTCATTATAATTTAAATCTACTAAGCATTGCTGTTAATGGGCAATTGCTACCAATTGATCCGGCAGCATTTGCAACATCGAATAGCCAAGGAACAATTGTTGACTCTGGAACAACTTTGGCGTACCTAGTGGCGGAAGCTTATGATCCTTTTGTTAGTGCTGTGAGTAATTTTCCACTTGCTATGCATGTTTCTTTTGAAGCAAAAGTTCCTGTTATAATAAATGATATTTGCAGCTGAGAGAAATGAGCTTTAATTTATTGTTTCTTAACAATCTTGAGCAAATCTGCCTCTGATCATTTTGTATTTTTCATTTAAAATGAATTGGTTAACTAGGAATCCTTCCATATAATTGACATATAGATAGCTACTTTATATAGAAGACCCTTGTTGCATAAGTACATCATGAGACGTTTTATGAGAAGGCTTTGTGTGTGTCAGTCAAACATGTCTCTAAAGTAACTATATCTTCTATGTCATTCATTTTTCCGGATCCCTTATCTTACAAATAGAGAGTGGACAAAATCATCTAGTGTAAACTGTTTTTTTTACCCACATGCAATCTCTCGTAACTAGTAAGCTTTTTCTAAAAGAATTATTTTGAGGTCTCCCAATTAGGGGATTTTCAAGGTTTCGAGCTGTTTAATAGTGATATTGTAAATGGAAGTGAAGTTATTGAATTGGAATGTAGCAAAGTGTTGAATTATAATGATTAAAATATCAAATTGACCTTCAGCATGCTTAAGTTTATTCATTTGATGAATGTCCAGGTGAACGCCATTGTCTCGCCATCTGTTACTCCTATCACATCTAAAGGAAACCAGTGTTATCTTGTCTCCACCAGGTTCTTTCTTCTATTTATTTTCCAATGATGTTTTTGCAGTTATGTTACACCGCATAAAGGTTTTCTTTCCAGATTTTTTCCCCTTTCTTCTTCCACAAGAACTTAAATGGAATTTTTGTTTTTCTACTATGCAGTGTATCTCAGATGTTCCCCCTGGCCAGTTTTAACTTTGCTGGGGGTGCATCCATGGTGTTAAAACCAGAAGACTATCTTATACCTTTTGGTTCCAGTGTAAGTTGCTGCTCTTCAGTTTGGCTAAGTTATTCATTTTCCCATCAGTATTGAACTGGACATGTTTCTTCAGAATATGCCATTGTCACTGAATGAGTTGTAACAGGCACCGCCTCTCTCTCTCTTTTCTGTAGGAGGGTGGTTCTGCGATGTGGTGCATTGGTTTTCAGAAAGTTCAAGGAGTAACTATCCTAGGAGGTTAGACCATGGACTTCAGCTTCTTTAATAGAACACCCACAACACAACAGGGGCCAACATAAGATTTTATTGCATGGCATATTGTCTCGAGTGCAGTATTGGTGACATTTCTTACTTTTGCTTTTGGTGGTTCATTGCATCATTATTTTTTCTTAATGCATTTTACGTTGACATAGACTGGCTGACAACTTACTGGGTTGGGGTTGGGCCAAATTGGGCACTTTCTAATGAAATTATAGTTGTATAACAAGCCCCATCAACTTACAAATCTCGTGTCTCAATGCCTTTATCCATGTCTCTTACCTTTCAAAACGTGTGAGTTTAATTATCTTGTTGATTGCTTTGGCATGCAGATCTTGTTCTGAAAGATAAGATTTTTGTATATGATTTAGTAAGACAGCGGATTGGTTGGGCTAACTATGACTGTAAGTTCAATAAACTATGACTGTTCAGTGAACAATTATTATAACCCTCCCCCCACCTCTGATGCTTTTCAATTCTCTCTGCCAGGCTCCTTATCTGTAAATGTTTCGGTTACTTCTAGCAAGGACTTCATCAATGCAGGACAGCTGAGTGTGAGCAGCTCGTCAAGGGACATCATGCTCTTTGAGCTGCTACCTCTGACCG
>Ga0307513_10001974_pt1 | contig 29047 bp, 27 predicted proteins | sample 15_EM_MG_FD_202174 | JGI IMG/M metagenome (GOLD analysis project Ga0307513, IMG submission 202174) | Populus trichocarpa ectomycorrhiza microbial communities from riparian zone in the Pacific Northwest, United States - 15_EM | ecosystem: Host-associated > Plants > Roots > Unclassified | place... | reverse complement strand
TCAACCAATAACGTGAATACGACGGAGAAATTAACAAACCAAGTCCGCCAATCGTGGAAGCAGTGGGATCCGTAGAGTTCTGGTACATCAACGGGTCACTCGCCCCAGGAGCCATTTCACGGAAGTCGATCTTGGAGGGTGTCAATAATCGTCTTCCAAGATAAAAAGCTCCCGGGACAGAAGTACCATGTTGTAAGACGCCTTCCCGTTTTGTCCAACATGGCGAACCCTAGATTCAGTGTCAACAATCCTCGTCGACTCGACGCGTCTTGAGGCTTGGATTGAACACACTCACAGTCCGAATCCACCTCCACCAAGACCGGAGTGGTAGGCGGCGATGGTACCAACGCACAGAGAACTAGCGATGATCTAGGATTTGAACATGGCACGTTTCAACCATCGTATCACCAGGGCGCCACAACCCATCAACTCACAGCGTCAACCGCACTTCCACCTTGCACGAGGATATCGACTCCGATCTCCGAGCACTCCGCAACCTATTGACATAGCACCTGTTACGAGGATACAAACCGCGGGCTGTATGCGCTCACCTCGGTGGCTACTCCCCCGTGTTTGCCGAACGAGCTGTACTGCGGAGGGTCCGACTTGGGATAAGCTTGGGCAGCCTGGAGGGTGGCGAGCGACAGAACGAGCGACCAGACCAGCATTGTGTTCAGAGGGAGAGGCGGGGTGTGTGACAAAGGCCCCCTACGTCGCGCAGTAAGAAGCGAGCATGATACTTATATCCCCGACACAGGCGGAAAGGAAGCAGCTGTTCAAATAAGTCAACTTCTATTCAAAAGTGACGCGATCAGCGATCAACAGATGAAGTTGTTTCCTCTGACTTGCCAAGTGGCATGACCCCGCAGATGCAAGTTCTTCGGTGTTCATTCTGTCTGCGCAAAGCACCGCCCCGCGCGACCAGCTGATCTGCTGGCGCTCCGCTCGTTCAGGGATCCTTCGTTACGGTGACGAAAGAGATGGCTTTGGAGGATGCTGCTTACTCACCGAGGTCGTGTTTAGCGAGGGCAACCATCATCACAATTCACCAGTCGCGCGAGGCTGTATGATGAAGCCCATGCGCGCACACCTCTGGCGACCCCGCGGACCTCGGAGTCGGTACATAAAGCAGGTCGGCTTTCGATGCTTACGTTCGTTCATTCGCGGTATACCGAGCGCGCCCCAGGACCCAAGGCAGACCTGGTTGGATGGCGCGTTGTCGTCTCTTCTCGGACTCCCGCGCACTAAATCCGGTATTGTGAGGGTATATGTGCATTAGGAACGTGGGCTTCAGGCTGTGAGTTTTTTCCGGCGTTCGTATTCAGTCATGGTTCACATTCACCCCTATATGTACCAGGATCTGCATAGAACAGAAATTGGACCGCCACCAGCCAAGTACGTGACAATTCACATCCACTCCTCAATGACGTAATTCACCGACGGATCTCGAGAAACCCGTCCGCCACCGTGCCTGTCAGTGTCTTCACCAAGGAGTCATGTGTACCACGGAACGCCAGGCAGTGACTGGGGCTCTCAGTGCTCAGGGTTGCCAAAAATACGACGTGTGAATGGATTCCAATAATGGAGGATCCAGTTATCCACGGGCCGTATTGCGATCATCACAAAATTTTCATGCCGGTATACCGCCTTTCGCTTTGTCACCCCTTCGTGGCTGTGGCCTGACGCCTCAAGGAACAGAGTAACCACCCACCTCACCATCGTTTAGAGTCCCACGACGTCTTTCTCCTCGTAACGGCGGCACACCCCAAAACCCCCACCGTCGAACACAGTTCATGGTGTCAGACACTGTTGTATCCTCCCGAACTACCCGTTTGAGACGATTGCCCGATGAAGCACGTTTGTCTTGCAGTGGGTTCCGACAAGCTCCAGATCGGAGTAGCCGCACGTCCACCCCCCCTCGCTAGGTACGTGGTATGCTCCCGTATTTCCCATCCCACCGATCGGTCAAACAGCGGAAAAACTGTGGCGAATGTCCCAGAGGAGATCTTGGGGCGGGGGTTTTAAGGAAACAAAAGATCCTCCCGAAGGCCCTGTGATGCGGTGGCACCAGTGGGGCAACGGCTACTGGTCCAACTTCGACCTCTTACCGACCCTTTTACTCGTTTCGAATGCGGAGGAACAGGGTCACTCTACCGTTCCTATTTGGACCTCCCCCCACCCAACCGGTGTTTCCTCTTCGATACACCCAATGCGTGCTCGTGTTCTGATGAGATCCTGCCTCTGTTCTCCGGCTGACTGCCTGACCCTACCAACCTCACCACACTACTGCGTAGCAACAGACTCTCACGGGTGAGGCCTTCCCTGAAGAACTTCGCTCGTCTTCAGCTTGTTCATTCGTACCTGGGGCGGGGACTCCCTCTGTAATCACTTCTCTGTGTGTTACAGGGGATACCAGGATTGTGGGACCTTTTTCTGGCGCAGTTTGGCTTTGGCTGTGTACGATGGGACGAGTGACTCTGCCGCACTATCCTATCCATCGACCTTCGGCCCACCACGTGGGGACTTCCAAACCATTGTCGGCCACTTGGGAGTGCCGAACGTGCAGAAAATAAGTTATCACGGACACAGCATTTATCCCGACCACGGTCCACCCGCCTCGATGTCTAAAGTACCTCACCTCTTCTCAGGACTTGCTCCTATCCCGACCCTCTAGCGAAAGGTCCAAGAAATCTACATCACGACTGGACCTTCAGGGGCGGATACAGTACTATGTCTTCGTGTTACTGCGGACGGCGGTTTCGAACTTGACGTACGCCTCTATCTAACAGTTTGTGGAGGGCTTATCGTAGAGGTCTCGCGCGTGTTGACAGCGGATCCAAGCCCCTGTTACCGCGGCTCCAGCTCTTAGCCATCGTCGATGAGATCCCGCTCCCCAGCGATCAGGGCGTAACCCATCTTTGCGTGCCTCGCACGACATAGGTTTCCCTATTTGCGTTTCATATGCAAAACTCCTTTAATTTGATTTTATGGGTGCTGGGTGTATCGTCGATCGTAAGTAGGACGGGGTTTTTCCTGCGACAGGTATCTGACTCTTCGACAGAACGTCCGCTGTGTTGTGAGTTCGTGACGGTCCACTTGTATTTGTAAATCCCATTACGTACGGAAGACGAAACCAAAGGTCATCCTCGCTTTGTATCAACGATCTCCATCATTCCTCGTGCCCCTGGCCCACGCGGCGCTGGTACTGATATAAACTGTTGATCTGATTCACATCTCCCTTCGTCACGTCATGGATACCCCCCTCACAGGCCACAGGCCGCGTCAGTTAGATCCCGGTTTCTCCTTGTCCGATTTTCTCCCATCGGTTATTGCCCTGAACCCAAGTGGCGACCACCTCGCTGTAGGGTGCAGCGATGGGGATATATGCATTTGGAAACTTCCCTTGAAAGAAGACACAGCGCTCACCCATAGATTAAGCATACGCGGCTTACAAGGTGTTGGTATCTCGTCAGCCACCTGGGTTTCGGACGCCTTGGCGGCGTTCGGGCGCGAGAACGGTTTGGTTGCAGTCGTCAAATTAGACTATGTGAGCTCGTACGTTTTTCTCACCCCCGGTGCCTTACTTTCTTGTAGGGAAAAGGGAGGTTGAGCGTCATGAATTTGGAAGCGGACGACTCCCTTCGACCGATTCGATACATCTCACACAATACTCAACTGATGCTAACGGCTATGGTCGCCGCGAACAGTATAAGTATTTGGGAATGGGGAGAACCCCGGTGTATGCCCCTGATCTTCGTATTTTCAACACATATTCTAACCTCACTTCGCTAGGGACCCGCTGGAAGAAAGTATGGTCTTTCTCTGCGCACAACGGTCCTGCAACGTCCAGAGTTGAGGAGAACCCTGTGAGGATTACCTCCATTCATTGGCTACGGGGATATGAAGGGATAAAAGCCCCGCTGCTCGTATCTTTCCTCTATCATGGTGTCAAGTAAGTAAAGTTCTTTCCTGCAGATCAGCTCCTCAAAGAATCTGTCGCAGAATAATCGACACCAGTACCGGACAAACCGTTTGTACTCTACCGATTAGGGCGGATGTGTGAGCGTATGGTGTCTCTCTATAAACGCGTACTCACACGACTGCGCAGCGGGAGTCTGTCCTTGTCAAAGACGAATCGATGATTGCAGCCAACAATACGCACGATGGTTTCAGCCTCTACAGCCTTCCATACGGAACCCCAATCGGATACTCCGCGGAGCGCGATTTGTACCCGACTGCCACGTCAAACTTCTTGAACTCTGACAGGCTATTGGTGTATCCCAATGTCGCAGGCGTTCTTAAACTATGGGATATCCCAACGAAGTCTCCTCTCGGTTCTGTGGGTGGTACTGGTGAGTTGTATCATGCTACCCCACTCCAAACCTGGAACAAGACCCAAAGATTACGGTCAATCGCGGATCCTTACAGTCGAGGTGGATTGATCATCGGTCCCAGAGGGTTAAGCCTAACCTTATAAATAGGCACGCACATTTGAGGGGCACAATAACCCTCCGGTATTTGTAGCGCCTGCTCAGGGCACTCAATTGACCCGGACAAGGTACATTACCATTTGGGAACATTTCCGAGGTTGGTGGATAATGAGAACATCTAATTGATAATGGCTCATTTGCATTTCTGGATTTCTAAGAGGCAAATATGGTTCTGCTGGAGATGCAGAGGAACCGTCATTTACTTTTGGTGGTTTTAGGTTGTGTTGGGATCACTGGCATTGTTGTTACCTGGTAGTTGCATGTATATATTGTATGGCCAACCTCTGGTTGTGTAGTATAAGTTTGAGCATTGGACTTACCAAGAAATGAAATATTTAAGACATAGAACTTGAGGTACAAGTAAAGAGAATAAATGTTCTATAGGTCTCTACTCAAGAGATACATGGCTAAAGTCAATAACCAATGCCTCTCCTTGCTTAAAAGAAGCAACCAAATACTGGCCACCCCACTGCACATGAATTGCCTTCCAAAATCTCCCAGGTAGCTGAAAAACTACCTTCCCAGTGACTATATCCTTCATCCTGGACATATTGGTCTCCCACAGCTTGGTATGATTGAGGTAAAGCATATCTGGGGGGCCATTAAACAACTCAACAGGGGATGAGCCTGGAATCCCAAAGTCCAACCCCCTGATGCCATCACAAATCATTGGAATAGAATGTTTAACCCAGACTTTTGAGCCATCTACTGCATAAATCCCCATCATACTACCGAGCATCTCCCTCATACCTGAGAACCCAACCTCCTTACCCAAGAACCCCTCCTCACCAAAAATTCCCTCACCAAAAATTCCCCTCTCATCCAAAAATTCTTCCTTACCCACAACCTCTCCTGTCCAGATATCCCATGCTTGAATGGATTCCATATACAGGCAGAAAACCTTGGATCCATCCCCTGATACCCTGAGGTCCACAACACTACCTCTAGATATATTGATTGTCTGGAGGAGTTCCCCTTCTTCAGCATCCCAGATGTTGATCTTCCTGTCTGCACACCAAACAAAGATCAATTTGTCATCAATCAGCTGGGTGTTACTCTGGTGGGAGCCTTGAGCCAGGATCTGGGGGGATCCCTTGTGGAGGCCAGTCAAGATACCCCATGTCTTCATCACTCCATCTGTCAAACTATTTGGGATAATGGGACTATTCTTTGTTTTCAGAGCAATAGGCTTGGTTGAAGTTGAGGTGATGGATGTGGACTTTGGATCAGTCACAATTTGGTCTGTTGATGAGGTACCAATCTGCCAGAACTTGATTGATTCATCTTGAGATGCTGAAATGAGGGTGGAGGAAGAAGAAAACACAAGGGAGGTAATGTAATTGGTATGGCCAATAAAGGTCTCAACAAGGTGAGGTTCTGAGCCAGTGATGTCCCAAACATAGGAATTGTGACCAATAGCAACAGCCACAAGCTTGCCATCAGGGGAGAAACAGCAGGAGGTAAAGGGTGAAAAGTTGGAACGACCAAAGACAGAATTACTGTCAACAACATAAAATTTTGCTACAGCTACTCCAGAATTGATGTTGTGAACTGTGACATCCCACAATCTACATACAACAAACTGGGAGCCATCTGGAGAGAAAGTGATTTGATAACCATCACATATGGGCCCAACTGTGTGACCATCAATGTCCCACTGCTGAACAGTTTTACCAGATATAGATATGAAGCACCGAGGGTCTGTGGGAGAGAACCTGACACAGGATACCCCTTCCTGCTGCTCTATGATTTGACGATATTCCCCCATCTGAACATCCCATAAATGAAGTGCCCCATCATCAGATCCTGAAGCAATTGTAGTGTGGTCTGCTGAGATTGAAACAGAGAAAATTTCCCCAGCATGGCCATAAAAAGTTCTGACAACACCACCAGTCTGTACATCCCAGAGCTTGACAGTCTTGTCTTTACTCCCAGATACAAGTGATGCTCCATCTGATGAGAAGGTGAGGGATCTCACTGCATCTATGTGCCCAGGGAGGACAGCTGTTTGGCTGCCTGTGATCACATCAAGGATAAGGATGTTGGTATTGATAGACCCAACTGCAATAGTGCTATTCCAGTATGAGAGGGACAATGGCTGGCCATCAAATGGAACTGTCCAGGAACACACACCCCATTCTGCTGGGAGGCCATTGACCACCTTAGCCTCCTGTAAGAGTTCTGGACTGTAGTACTCATGGAGCCAAGATGAGGAAGGGGAAAATGGGAGGGCGGAATGGTATAGGTGGGAAGGAGAGTTGTAGATTGTATCAAAATGTTCCAAAAGGAATCACTGGCTGTCATTTGTCCATGTACATGAAACACCTGCCTAAATAAGGATTGTAAAACAGGTCTCAGTGAACAGCCTGCATAACAATTACCAAAGCACACCATTGCTCAATATCATTCATTGCATAAACCCCAACACCAAGATTCCCTGTGAGAGCAAGGACCTCAATCCAATACACCAGGTGTCTTGTGAAGAACTCCTTAATTGCTTTCTGCACTTCTCCAACATGAAAGCTACTGCCAGGGACCCTTAGGAGGTGTTTTGACCAGAATTGACAGGCATATTCCAAAGCATCACCGATGTGGTCCTTCTGGCGAGTAGGAAGATCCTTGACCTCACTGAGAACAGCATAGTCATCAAGGTTGCAGATATTCCTCTTTAACCTTTTCCCCATCAAGTTGAGGCATGAAAGCAGAACCTCTACATGATGAACTGCAGGCTCCACAAAGAACTGTTCATCTTTGCACCAAACTGGATCCATGAGGAAGTCAGGAAATGACTTGTGGAAGGCTCGGATGGGGTCTTCTGCACCCTCAGGGATGAGGAGGAGAGAATGGAGGGAATGGAGGGTGGTAGAGATGCTGGACATTCTTAGTAGGTCTGAAAGGGCTGTTATTGAAAGGGGGTTGAACACAAGTAACACTGCCCCAACCACAGTCCTGAAATGGGAGTAGATTTCCTTGGCATCTGCATCCATGTCATCAATTGCTTGTTCTAGGACCTGGGTGTAAAGGAGGTCAATCCCAGACCTTCCTTCATGAGTGGTATTTTGTGGGAGGGATACAATCCGGTCCAGCTGTTCAGTGGGTGTGCGGTTCTTGAATGTGACAAATTTTATAACCATTGAAGCATAGATGAAGAATCCTGCTGCCTTCTCACAGAGGGTGTTGATGTCTGATGGGTTTGGCCAATCTTGTCTGAAGTCACAGTCACTTCAGTTTTTAGCAATGTCAGTCAACTGAATCCTGAAGAACAGCTTGATATCACTATCCACCAAGGAACGATCAACATCATGCAACCTAAGGACTTCTGTGACGGGTCTGAGTGACTTGAGGCGAAACCCAGAGCGGATCCGAGGCTCTGGACAGCCAGTGATAAAGAATTTGACATTTGGGATCTCGTCCACATAACGGGAGAGCACAGAAAGGATGGCAGAAGCGGGTTGTTCGTCCTTGCATTCGTCGAGGGCATCAATGATGATAAGTGTCCGAACGCGAGCGGCCTTTAACGGTTCAACGATGATCCTCTCCATTTGGGAACAAAGAGACTCCTGTCCAATACCAGGGTTGGCCCTCAGGACTCGGAGCAGCTTCTCTCGAAATGGGAGATATCGATAGGCGAGTTGAAAGGTGATGGTTGGAAAGATTGTTTGGAGATTGCTTCTATCCTCAAAGTCTCGCGAGCAAAAGAAGCTCGCGCCAAGCCTTCCGTCCGCGAAGCAAGTCTCGGCAAACGTCTGGGCGATGGTCGACTTCCCGGTCCCCGCAAGGCCGTTCAGCCAGAACACGCGGTGATCCCGTTCGTCCTTCAGCCAACACTCGAGTTGCAGGAGGACATCCGCTCTAGTTCCCCTCAGGCACCCCAGCCTGTTCCCGGAACGGTACCCGGCCCCATTTGTGGGATGCATGCTTTCCAGAAGACGGATATCCGCATCTCCCTATGTGCAAGTTACTACAAAAGCCGGGGCCATAAGGGAGTAGGACTCACGATCTGTTGGCTGCCCTCATTGTGGATGTCTCGTCGCAACGAAGTCTGACCACATGTTAGCTGCGACGAGAGCAAGTCTTTTGGGAGAGCGAACCTGGTACTCCATCAAGGCATCGCGAATGTCCTCCACCAGATCGTTAAGCTTCCGTGCGTTCTCGGGGATTCCGAAGAAAAGCGCGAGATCGTTCCGAGTCGCCACCGAGCCCATAGCTTGGCCGATCTCTTCCAATTTCCTGACGATCCCCAGCATGTGTCAGACCAGGCTCTCGACCTTAGAGAATGTGGGCTCACTGCTCCAGCTTGTTTGCCCTTTCCTCCTCATTGACGTCACCCGGAAGGATAGGTTCGGAGAGCGATTCAGAAAGCGGTTTGACCCTGAGCGCCAACAATTCTATGGCATGTTCATTCACCTCTGTTTGCTAAAATTGCCGTAAGCACTGAGAATCGTATGTGCAGGAAGGAGGTCATACCTCGCAATTGTCGAGAATAAAGCAGAGAGATCTCGCGATCGATTTGAGCGGACCGAAGGCACTTGTGGAATCTCTCACCCCACGGAGCAATTTGGCCGTGACAGACGTAGTAGACTCGTAGTTCGATTTCTTCTCATCCGCGGCGGCGCTCGGTTCGAGGGCCTCATCGGGACGGGTAACTTCTGGAACTTCCGGTCCGTGGTCAGGAAGAACGGATGTGCCTACATCGTCAGAAGTTGACAGAAGGAACGATCAGAGGCAGCGACCAAAATGACCACGTTCACGTACTATCGGGCTTCCCGTCGTGCGAGATCGAAGGAGTGGATGGAGAGGAATAGATTCCCTCAAGCCCTCCATCACGTCCACTTCCCACCGCAGCCTGGACGTCTGGGTACGGGTCTGAATGACTCTGGCTGACTTCCCCTCCATCGACGTCTGCCTCTCCCCCTTCTTGACCGTCATCGCTTCCACGCGCTGGCACAGATTCTGGTCCATCTGGCTGAGGAGGACGATCCGTCGAAGGGGCACGCTCTCCAGCAGCGTCGGCCCTATCGCCTTCCCGGTCGTAGCTTTCGCCCGCCACAACGTGAGGCCCTGGTCGTGGAGGTAGACTCGTTGAGCCAGCCCCCTCCCCGCCGGGATTGGCCCCCGTTACGTTCGGTTTTCCCCCAGCTAGTCGGTACTTGAATCTTTTCTTCATTTTAGAAAGCGAGCCTCGAATGTCATCCATGGCGATGTTGGATCAGCGTGTTGGGTGATGGTGCGGTAGATGGTGGTACGATAGTGGATGGTTGGCCTCGTGGCTTTGATTCGGTTCCATGCCAGCGTTCAGCGCTTCAGCGCGGGTGCAATGCCGCATTCAATGCGCCATCCTGTAGGTGTCCCCGTGATTTCCCTCCGCTGACGACGCTTTCATTTATTGTTCTCCATTCCCACATAGATAAGTACCTGCAACGAGCGGTTTTGTGCCGCAGTATCAGTCCCTTTCGCCCAAGTTCTTCCTCGCATCAGGTTTTCTTGTCAGTTTTCTACATCTATATACGGTTCATGGCTGACCAGTACGCGCACCGCTCTGATTCCAAGTCCACTTTGTCACCGCTGAGCTCAACATCGGATGGATTCGACCAATCCCTCCTCAATCTTGAGTTCAGATGCGTCTCCCTCGTCGCTATCGCTCTTGCCCCCCTCCAGGGATGGCACGGCGTTGGTATCCTTCTTTCCATCATTGCATGCAAATCATGGGATAAGACGTCTAAATCTGCCATACAGAAGTGCACATTACTTTCTACATTGGACTCTGGACGGCTAGGAAGGCACCAAAAGGACTACGGGCAAGATCTGTTACGTTGAGAGGTTACAGAGGCCGGGGAGGGCCATCTAGGTAAATGCCGTGGTTTTGAGTGGATTTTTGTTCTTGGAGTCGGCCTCGCAAGGCTCTGGGGATTTCGCAACTCGGTTCGTTCCCTCATCGCCTGTCTGCCCTCTGGTCGACCCGCCTCGTTAGGACTCAATGCATGGCAGCAGACGAGCGTTCGTACCGATCAACCCCACGTTCAGATTCCTTTTCCTCTTCTCAACTAACACGAGAGGTGAGCCGACGCCTGTTACACCCCTTCATCAACTTGTTTCACCAGCTATCGACGTCCACAGGTCCTAGCATCAACGTTCAGACCAGTACCGCTCCCGGATGTCGTCCCACGGCCCTCAGACGTGTTCCACCTGGAAGAGGGAGATCTCGTCCGACAATCCATTCCCTGAGGGATCTCCCCCGCTACGTTTTTAACCGATACCTCGCCTAACGCGATCAAGATCGTCCAAGATGTTCGCTCTTCTGGAACCTGGCGTTGTCTGGATCGAATTTGGACATCTGTTGTAGATCTCGTCTGGAATGACACTAGAGTGGGGGGATTGGAGAGATGATTGAATGTGAGCGTAGTAATGATCCTGAGGCAATGAAGTAGTGGCCCCGAAGAGCCGCGTTTGGGGTTTCTAGAGACCCAACCCGCTCAGATTAGATTCGACCACGCTCACCCTCACATCGAACACGCCAGGTCGCAGGTGGTCAATAACGTATATCTTTCGGGTCGCGCGGCGCACCTGCACGCCGAGATTTTGTATGACCACAACAGGCTTGAACAAGCGACATCTGAGGCATTTTGTCTTATTGGTGCGCTCGAGAAACTTGGTGTTATAGAGTGGGTGGGGGAAATCTAGGGTCACTACTCCTCCAGAAAGTTGGAGCGGGAATAAACAACTCGGTCACCTCTAATGGATCGGAGACGGCATATGTCAGGTTCGTGTTTAGAGCAGGTCATTGAATCCGAATGATAGCATCGACGACTTCCCCTAGTTCTTCAGTTTTACCCTTCCACGAGTCACCAAAACCTTGTCCCTTCACCCGTCTCTCGTTGTGTTCCCCAACATCGCCACCATCCCTATACTTCCCTCTCTTTTGTATTTGCCCTCGTTAGAGACCTACGTTGTGGTGTCTGAAACTAAGAGTCATGTGTGACTTGCTGACGAGTTCGTCGAAGCTGAGGCGGGGGGTGCCCTAGTTTTGTGGATCCTGTCTCACATCCGAGAGCGTAATCGTCATTGTTGCCGCAAGACCAAACCTACGCATACAATCTTGAATTTGAGGAGCAGAGCATTACAAAAGCTGTATGCTTACCTTCCCATCTCTGTCGAAGGGCAGGATGTACAAAAACACAGCAGCGGCCAGCGTGATCCCCTTTCGGTGACGCCGCGGCCGGAGGATCTCTCCAAGGTGATCTGGTCCAAATCCGAAGGATCCATCATCCCCGCATCCCCAGACAAAGGCGTGGGAGAAGATTCGCACGGCGAACGCCCTCGTGAGTTGCTAACGGAGACGACTTGCAACTGCTGAGGGTGCCTCGTGAGGGAGGGAGCACCGGTTCGCCGCCTGACCCGTTTGGGTGCACGGGGGTTTGCTTCCTGCGACACAGGCTTTTTTCATCCACGTTTGGAAGTTTCCTTCTGAGCGATGACGCGCTCAGTAGAGCCTTTTCTCGGGGGACGGCGTGTTGTGGGCACAGGAGCCACAGTTTAGATGAAAGGTTGTGGCGGTAGGTGCAACGGGGTGAAAGGGTTACGAGATAGAGGGTTTGGAGGGCGGTGCTAACCACTCAAACCTAGGCAGTTCGTTGACATGCACTGAATGTGAGTCGGCGTGAGTCGGCGTGCCATTATCTCTGGTAAAGGGCGGCTGGAAGAGAGGGAGCGGCAAGTTCCGATTTCAGCGTTCGATCAAGTCCGTCCCTCATTTCAACGTTCAACGTCGCCTTCCAACCAGAAACGGAGTGCGCCCGTATCCGTAGACTGTCAGACACCCGAGTCCGCCACCGACTGTCAGCCCCCCCACCATAGAACAGGACGCGCTCTCCGCGACCTTCGCCACACCACACCTCCGTCTCCGCGGGACATTCAATCTCTTTCCGATTCCGGCCAGTTGTTTATGATGGTCGATGATGGTCGATCCGCTCGGATGCTGGTGAGAGCGTCTGTTCGTGTGGAACTTTGTGCGACTCATTCCCATTTATGGTTCAGATTCCGGTTCCGTGGATTAGTCGTGCTCTCCTTTGGAAACGTCCGCCCTTTCATGTCGTTTCAGGTGTTGGAAGCGTTTAAACTACGACACAGCCTTCGTACGCCCCTCAAGAGTATTTAGAGAGGAATTTTTTACAAGATGGGATCCCCTACCAGTCCAGTCCCTCAATTCTCTCAACATGCAGCGCTCTGCTCTCATCATCATCCTCTTCTCCCTCTTTACCTTCTGTCAGTGTTTTTCGCGCGCTATCTTTTGTCGTGGGCTGATCAGGATCACCTTCTCTGTCGCAGTCTCTCCTGTACTCGCGAGTCCTTTCCCCGTGCAGGCTGCCAGAGAAGTGAAGGGAGCTACCGTTGAGCTCAGCACTCGTGATGTCCCTGTGGACCTCAAGATCCTCCACCGCGAGGTTGCCACCGGCACCGGGTCGGGCATTAGCTTGGACATTCTTGCCCGGGAGCATCAGGCATTCGAATACCATGCACAAGAAGTGCGTGTCCCCCTCTTACTGCGCGTATGCGTCTAACGTCTAACCTACTGGCAACGATCACAGACGACCGGCGAGACGAACGTCGCGAGAGACACTCGAGACTTGGGACCAAGAATCTGCAGAGGACGAATGTGTATCTAAACCTGGTCGCTCTGACTTACCCTGGTCTAACACGCAGATACTCCCCCCCCACACACACATACACACCTGATCTTCACAGTTGACGAGTCCGAACTGGGTCACGCTCGGGGTTTTCCCCGACCCTCAGACCCATTCCTTTATCTGCATAAATTATTTCCTCGGCTGCACGCATTCTGGTGACCGGCCGCCTTCTTGAATAAACTACAGCCCGTACGTGATCGTAGAACACTCGCTTCACCGTCGTCATACCGTAGGCCGTCGAGCGTCGAAGCCCAGGCTTGGTCGGACTCATTGTACGGGGCCACGTTCCACGCTCCCCATATAGAGACTCAGATCGAGCTTTGTCACTTGCGCACGGACTCTTGTATAGTTCATCGTTATGCGGTTGTCTATTTGACATGTATCCTTTATGGACTCCGTATCACACCTCTGTAGCATTACCTCTTATCCGACGTTTACACCCGGCCCTCTTTCCCGGCTTCCTTACCACCCTCCATCCCCGGTAGCATACTTTGCACGCTCTCGATCGCGTCTTATAGTAACCACCCTCTTCCCAATCGCAGTTTGTAGGAGACGCACCATACTCTGGAGTAAGGTGGCTGGGACAACGGTAATCTTGTATGCTGAATGGCTGTACTTGAACGCGGCGACGGAGGAAAGGAGTTAAGTCTTGGGCTTCGCTGGCCTGTTTGAAAGGCTAAGTTACTTGCATTACCACCAAGGGGATAAACGGAGCGCAGTAGGGAACACTCGCCTAGGATCCACTCGGGGGAACTCCAAAAATTCAATCGAACTGGAGGCCTAACAAGACAGCCCCATCCTATTCTCAGTATCCCTGCTTGGCGTATAGAGGGGCGGGGGAAAGGGATACTGGTGAGTTCAATAACTCACTTGAAGCTTCGACCATTGTAGGGGAACACCTTGCGCAAACGTTCGTAGAAACCTAGAAAAATGCTCTCCTCAGCATCGCAATAAATCCCCGCAAAAGCGACCCGGGGGGAGGATCGGGTCGCTAGAGCGATGCTGGTGAGTTCCTCGTGAACTCACCTCGAGAGTTGTCCAGGTCCGGGGTTTGTAGCTGCGCTTCAAGAGGATCCAGAGCCAGTTAACCCCTCGGCGTTGGCAGCCGAGGGTACGTGGTGGAGAGGGCAGATCGATACCGGTGAACTCCTCGGCCACAGGACCCGCGAGAAGCGTCAAGAGGCGACATTCAGCAAGAACAGAGGGCAGTTGGCTGTCGAGGGGAGACACAGAGTAGTTGAGAGGAGAGTAGGGAAGCCACGAGAGCGGGGACGAACAGCAGGATGCCAGAAGCCGGGAGAGGGAACGACAGATACGAGGATGAGGTCGAGAGAGGAAATCGGGGAGAGAGGAAGAGCTGTTGCTGGGCCGTCCAGCGACGAGCAGCCAAGGTTATATATGCAAACAGAACAGGGGGGGTTCGTGAAAGTCGGGGAAATATGACGAAAGAGATGACACGGTCGGGACGGTTCCGAACACAGGGAACCAGCGGAAAGGACGAGCAGTTCAACCCGGACGCGAACGATCACCTGATGCGAAATCCTGCATACCAGGGTATTAGGAGGGGGAGGGTCCTGTGCGGGGGAGACAAGCACCCTATCTCGCGTTCCTGGATGTGGTCGTTGGTTTGAAGCGTATCGAATGCTAGCGTTCCCGCATGAGTCGCCTTGGTACTAGGTTGGCCTTCGTTCACGCTCCCTTGTCAGTGAACTCTGGACATATCGTTCATAAGAGCGCCCCTTCGATCGCAGGACTATTGACGCGACACAATCCTTCGATGGAAGCGCTGTGGCGTCATGATTTCATCCGATCTTGGGGGAACACCCTGTGTCCGTTCGGTTCGGTTCGTGCTGGCGACCGATCCACTCAAGGTCATTCTAAACGTCGCGGAACGCTGTATCGTCCCCTACATTCAAGGATTTCCATCCCAGGGAGGTGGACAGGTTGTAGCCAAGTTTAGCTTAGGTTCAAGAGGTTCGAATATCAATCTTGTATGAACTTTTTCCGCTTTCACTTTGGTCATGTCCCTTCAATTCCATCTCGCAAGCACCAAGGCGCCGTATCGATATGTTTTCTTTGTTTCCAAATCTCGAGAGCCTGTTCATCCTGTACCCTCCATGGACACCGGATATATGCGCCGGTTTGTGTCTGTTTTACCACGTCCACAAGCTGATCCAATTGTTTGCCAAACAGTCGCGGAAGGCCTTGATTAATCAAATAGGGCCAGACTGGGCCGGAGCCGTTGGCTTGGTCTGGTCGAGAGATTTCCAAGGGCCACTGATCATCACGGTGAAGAGCCAGGGTTGTTTCCGCAAGCGCCAATCAGGCGGGTTTATCCGGCCCGATCGAAAATCCTTTCGACTCGCCCGTTCGTCATCCCCTTGTTCCTCTCCACTTTGTAACTGCAATACACCCCCGGAGGACACGCAAATCCGACGAGAAATGTGCCGAACTGCGCCCCGAAGACCGCCACTGCGATGGGCGGGATCCTGTGCAGGACGTTGCTGAATTAACGATCAGCCATGGCCAGCGTGTCCTGGGAACATGAGCCACTCCGACCAGACGGAACCTACTTACAAATCCCTCTACTCACTTGCATCGGCACTGATTATCGCCAATTCCGTTTTATCTTTGCCATGCCGTCGTAAAATGGTCCCTTCACCGCCGCGCCGCCGCGTGTCCCCCTTGCGGATCCTCGCTCCGTATATCGAACGTGACCGCGTTCATGGTTCTATGGGCCGTGGCCATGGTGTGTGCGATGGAGTGGCCAGGGTTCCTTTGTATGTCTCAGGGCCTTTAATCGTATACCGTGCGTGATTCGGCAGTAGTCTGGCCATGCTCAAGGTGTTTATAATGCGTCTCGTTCCCCAGCTTTCCCCCCACAGCTCGTCCTGCTCCCCACCTCCCACCACAGAGTATCTCAAGCCCCTCGGACCTGAGCTTACCGCCTATCATCATCCTCCGTGTTCGGCCACTTCTTACTTCTCATTGACTGCCGCCACCTCTTCCTCGCGTTCTGAACTCTCACATTCACAATGACTTTCTACACCAACAACACCGTCGAGATGATGATGGTCCTCAACTCCTTCGGCCCGCGATTCGATCCCCAGTCTATTCCTTCATACAGCGACTGGGTCGCCAATACCACCTTCGACCCGTTCGGTCCTGATCCCCTCACTCCCACCTCATACCTCACATATCCCAACCCTGGAACCCCCTTCCACCTCCAAACTAGGAATGAATCCCGTGTCGATCCCAGCCACGCGCCTCCGCAGGGAGACACGACGCACAACTTCCCTCAAGAAGTAAGTTCCGACCTACCTTCGGAGGATTGCGAATTGGAAATTGACGCAATAATATCACAGAGATCCCGATTCCCCTTCGCACAGACTCAGTGGGTTGAACACCCCACCGACGCGAGCGTGAGCCGGATCCTGGCGACTCGCGTTCCTCGCTCCCCCGTTGGCCGATTGCAAACTCCAACCCCGATCAAGGCCACCTCCAAAAAGGTCCAGCGAGTTGTTGGACCGCGACCTCTCCGGGTTCAACACGCACCCCATGTCAGGCGAGAGCCTACCATAGTTGTTCCAAAACCGGCGTACCCCCTTCCGACATGGCTGACCCACTTCGAAGACCACGAGGAAGAACTCCTTGCCGAGTTCTGTCCTCCTTCAGGTGATTCATCACCTTCGACTGCGACCTTCCCCGCCATCGTTAGGATTGAACTCCCTCCAGAGCACATCCCCGAGTGCCCCCCTCTCGACACGGCCCCGCTGTTGGGATTCGCGAACTTGGGTTCCCCCGACATCGAGGCAGGGGGTCGGTTTCCCGAGGAAGATGAAGACTTTGACGAGGACTACGACCGTTGCGAGCTCGACATCGACTCGGACTCCGGGTCGGACTATGTGTCGACGTTTGGGTCTGGAGTGTTAGCCCCGGAAAATCATGGGGCTGGCACCTTCGACTGGCCGACTCCGTACCAGGGTCCAGTCGCAGATGGGGAAGGACTCTTGCATGAGAGCGCGAGCACGCTCCTCGATTTCCCTCAATCCCATCCTTTACACCCGTCCCCCGATCCCCGTGTCGCCCCTGATCCGCTCGGTCTCGCGGTGCAACCACTAAACTCCCTTCCGTGGTCGGTTTTCACAAATTCGTTGACTAGTGCACCGATCAACGACGCGGATCGATTTCTCACGGAGATGGAGGAGGGTTTACGGGCTGGGTCCGGGTCCAGGTCGGTTTCCGAACCGTGCGAGGGAGAGGTGGAAGGGTGGTATGATCGGTTCGATCTGACCGGTTACACCTTTCCAGTTCCGCCTCAGCAGCCACACAGTCCTCGTGTGGTTGTTGAATTCGAAGCTCCGCCCCTGGTGCACACGGCAACGATCCCCCTGCCACATACGGAGGAGGATGGAGATGCGGAACTGGACATCGTCATAGTTTCGAGGAACTCGGGGTTTGAGTGGTGAACTGGAAACCGTGTTGCGTGAAAAGGAAGATGGCGTGCGTTGATTCTTAGTCGTCTCCATAAGTAATCGGTTGGCTAGTTGTACAATGTTTCGGTTTATTTTCTGTAGGTATACAATCATAAATCGGCTTCCTCTGTGGCCAGTGGTCCACAGCATAAAGCGTACTTGACACGCTGTGATCATGGAGAAAATTAATCCGACTCAACACACGAAATGACAAGCATATTCCAGAGATATAAGGACAAGTCCCTCTCAAGCATCTCATCAGTGTCTACCCCGTTCTCCTTCCACAACTTCAACTCGGACACTGACTCCAGCAAATCCCAAGGTCGCAACTGCGGTGTCTGTGTAGAAACGGGAGGGAGAGAAGAAAAAACCGGGTGGTGATAGTGGCCGCCACTGCGGAGAAACCAAGATGGTGTCTGGGGCCTGCGGGAGAATGTATTGCGCCCGCGGTGAAGCGCGCCAGTGGGCGCTGTGCACGGAACCGAACCAAAGCCACGAGGCCAATCACCCACTATCGCACCACCATCTACGCCGATCCAACGTCGACATGGACGACATACGAGGTTCACTCTCCAAAATGAAGAAGAAAGTCAAGCACCGACTGACAGGAAAACGCAAACCGGACCAAACGGAGGCTAACCCTGGTGGGAAGAAGGCTGATTCAACGAGTACGCTCCCCCAACCAGGGCTTCGCGCAGTAGTGGGCGAAAGTCACGACCGAGAAGGGGGCCGAGCCGACGTAACCGACAAGCGAGTTTTATCGATGGATCGACCTGCTCAGCTAGAATCGGCGCCGGCGGGTGGAGGCGATAACAGTCAAGAGGGGGAAGAGGCAAACGTCGGTGGGAGGGAGGTTGGCCAGAGGAGTTCGCAACCGCACCCAGACGTTGACGTCGCGGTGGGAAGTGGGCGCAAGGGAGAGGCTGAGAGTGTGTATCCTTCTCCATCCGCCCCTTCGATCTCGCATGGTGGGGAGCCAGACAGTGCGTACCAAATGTGGTGGTTTCGGTCGCTGCTTCTGATTGCTGCTTCTGACGATGTAGACATCTCCGCCCTTCTTGACCACGGACCAGAAGTTCCAGAAGTTGCTCGTCCCGACGGGACCCTCGAACTAGGTACCGCCACGGACGAGAAGAGATCGAACTACAAGCCCGCTGCATCTGTAACAACAGAATTGCTCCGTGGGGTGAGGGACTCCGCAGGTGCCTTCGGTCCGCTCAAATTTGTTGCGAAATCTCTCTGCTCTGTTCTTGACAATTGCGAGGTATGGCCTCATTCCCGCAGATTCGATCCCCAACACTCACGGTCGTTTTAGCGAACGGACGTGAACGAACACGCCATAGAATCGTTGGCGCCCAGAGTCAAAACCCTTTCTGAATCGCTCTCCCAATCTATCTTTCTGGGTGACGTCAATGAGAAGGAGAGAACAAATGAGCTAGAGCAGTGAGCCCACATCTTCTAAGATCGAAAGCCGAGTCTAATGCACAGGGGTTACCAGGAAATTAGAAGAGATTGGCCGAGCTTTGGATTCGATGACGACCCAGGAGGATCTCGCGCACTTCCTCAAAAACCCCGAGAACGCACAGAGGGTTAACGGTCTGGTGGAGGACACCCGCTATGCTCTGATGGACTATCAGGTTCGCACTCTCAAAACACTCGTTCGCATTGTTTCTAACATCCGCTACAGACATCGTTGCGACTGGATATCTACGACGATGGTTGTCAACAGATCGTGAGTCTTACTCCCCCATGGTCCCGGCTTTCGTAGTGACTTGTAAATAGGGAGATGCGGATCGCCGACTTCTGGAGAACATGCGTCACACCGACGAGGCCGGGTATAATTCTGGGGACAGGCAGGGGTGTCTGAAGGGGACTAGAGCAGATGTCCTCTTGCAACTCGAACGTTGGCTGAAGGACGAACAGGACCACCGCGTTTTCTGGTTGAATGGTCTCGCAGGGACCGGGAAGTCGACCATCGCCCAGACGTTCGCCGAGATCAGCTTCGCGGATGGAAAGCTCGGCGCCAGCTTCTTTTGCTCGCGAAATTTTGAGAATAGGAACAATCTCCAAGCGATCTTCCCAACTCTCGCCTTTCAGCTTGCCTATCGGTACCTCCCGTTTCGAGAGAAGTTGCTTCGAGTCCTGAGAGCCAACCCCGGTATTGGACAGGGGACCCTTTGTTCCCAAATGGAGAGGGTTATCGTTGGCCCATTAAAAGCCACCCGAATTCAAACGCTTATCATCATCGACGCTCTCGATGAGTGCAAGGATGAAGAACCCGCTTCTGCCATCCTTTCCGTGCTATCGCGCTATGTGGACAAGATTCCGAATGTAAAGTTCTTTATTACCGGTCGCCCGGAACCTCGGATCCGCTCCGGGTTTCGTCTCGAGTCACTCCGACCCATCACAGAAGTCCTCAGGCTGCATGACGTCAAACGTTCCTTGGTGGATGATGATATCAAGCTGTTTTTTAGGACCCGGTTGATTGACATTGCCAAAACCCGAAGCGACTGCGACTTCACACAAGATTGGCCAAACCCATCAGACATCAAAATTCTCTGTGAGAAGGCCGCGGGATTCTTCATCTACGCTTCAACGGTTATAAAATTTGTTGCACTCAAGAACCGCATTCCTACTGAACAGCTGGACCGGATTGTCTCTCTCCCACAAAACACCACTCATGAAGGAAGGTCTGGGATTGACCTCCTTTATACCCAGGTCCTAGAGCAAGCAGTTGATGACATGGATGCAGATGCTGAGGAAATATACTCCCATTTCAGGACTGTGGTTGGGGCAGTATTACTTGTGTTCAACCCCCTTTCGGCAACAGCACTTTCAGACTTACTAAGAGTGTCTGGCATCTCCACTACCCTCCGATCCCTACACTCCATCCTCCTTGTTCCTGAGAACAAAGAAAACCCAATCCAAGCCTTTCACAAATCATTTCCTGACTTCCTCATGGATCCAGTCCGATGCAAAGATGAAAAATTCTTTGTGGAGCCTACAGTCCATCACACAGAAATTCTGTTTTCATGCCTCAACCTGATGGGCGAAAGGCTGAAAAGGAATATCTGCAACCTGAAAGATTATGTTGTCCTCAGTGAGGTCAAAGATCTCTCTACTTGCAAGAGAGAATTCATTGGAGGTGTTCTGGAATATGCATGTCAATTCTGGACAAAGCACCTCCTGAGGATCCCTATCAGCAGCCCCCACATTGAGGAAGTGCAGAAAGCAATTGACAAGTTCTTCAAAACACAATGGCTGTATTGGATTGAAGTCCTTGCTCTCACGGAAAACCTTGGCATTGGGGTTTATGCCATGAATGATATTGAGCATTGGTATACTTTGGTGAGTACTGTGAGGACTGTCTAGTAAGAGCTGTGCTCATGTTCCCTATTCAGGCAGGCATCTCATGCATATGGACAAATGACAGCCAGAGAATACTTTTGGAAAATTTTGATGCAATCTGCAACTCTCCTTCCTACCTATACCATTCTGCCCTCCCACTTTCCCCCTCCTCATCTTGGTTCCACAAGTGCTATAGTTTGGAGCTCTCACAGGATGTTAAGGTGGTTGAGGGCTTCCTAGCAGAATGGGGGATGTGTTCCCGCACAGTTCTGCTGGATAGCATCCCATTTACCCTCTCATTGTGGAATGACTCCATTGCAGTTGGGTCTGAACATAGAGATATTACCATCCTTGATACCATTACAGGCAGTCAGACAGCTGTTCTATCTAGCCATACTGAGGGAGTGAGATCCCTCACCTTTTCATCAGATGGAATATTACTTGTATCTGGAAGCTATGACAAGACTGTCAAGCTCTGGGATGTGCAGACTGGGGGTGTTATCAAGACATTCTATGGCCACACCAGTGTAGTTCGTTCTGTTTCAATCTCAACAGACCACACTATAATTGCTTCAGGGTCTGAGGACAAGACACTTCGTTTGTGGGACATTCAGGTGGGGGATTGCCATCAAGTCATAGAGCAACAGAGTAGTGTGAACTGTGTTAGCTTCTCTCCCAAAAGCCCAAAGGCCCTTATGTCTGTATATGGTGGAACTGTTCAGCAGTGGGATATTGGTAGCCACAAAGTTGGACCTGTATATCATGGCTATCAGATTGCTTTTTCTCCAGATGGCACCCAGTTTATTTCACATACAATGACTGGTGTCACTATTCAAAACACTAATTCTGGAGTTACCATGGCCAAATTTGTTATAGCCAACAGTTATTTCAACCCCTGTTGTTTCTCCCCTGATGGTAGGCTTGTAGCTGTTGCTGCTGGTTATAATGTCTGCGTTTGGGACATCACTGGCTCACATCCTCACCCTGTTGAAACCTTCACTGGCCATACCAATGCCATTACTTCCCTTGTATTTTCTGCCCCTTCCACCCTCATTTCAGCATCTAAAGATGGATCAATCAAGTTCTGGCAGGTTGGTACCTTATCAACAGGCCCAGTCACAACCAATCCAGGGACTGCATCCCCTACCTCAATTCTCACTAGGTATATTGCCCTGGAAGGAACAAATGATGTGATTATTCCAAGTGATTTTGATGGGGTGATTGGAACCTGGGGTATCTCAGATGTCTTCTGCAATGGGTCTCCCCAGACCCCAGCTGGAGACTCCCACCAGATGATTGACTGCAAATTGATCTTTGTTTGGTACACAGACAAGAAGATCAATATCTGGGATGTTCAGAAGGGGAAGCCTCTCCAGATAGTGAATGTGGCTAAAAGTGATGTTATGGACCTCAGGGTATCAGGGGATGGATCCAAGGTCTTCTGTCTGTATAAGAGGTCTGTTCAAGCATGGGATATCTTGACAGGAGAGACTGTGGGTGAGGCAGGCGGTATGTGGCAAGCAAGAAGAATAATTACAACAGATGACTCAAAGGTCTGGGTTGCTGAATATGCTGGAATTCAAGGGTGGGACTTTGGAATTCCAGGCTCACCTCCTGTTGGTTTGTCCAAAGATATCCCGGACATGCTTTATCTCAATGATACCAAGGTGTGGGAAATCAATAAGTCCAGGGTGAAGGATATAGTTACTGGGAAGGTGGTTTTCCAGTTACCCAAGAGATTTGGAAACCCAGGGTATGTACAATGGGGTGGCCAGTATCTGCTTATTTTTTTCCACTTTGATGAGATATTGGTTCTTGACTTTCACCATATCCTTCTCTAGGACATGTTTCCTCTTTGCTTATGTCTACTGAATATTCCATTGCTTGAAATGTGTAGTGCTCATGGTCATGATACAGAACCAGAGGCTGTCTGTAATATATGCATGAAACAAACAAGGTATATGACTATTAAGGCAATACCCTGCAGAAGGAAGATCTACAAGGTAACATGTTTTGAGTAGAAAGACTCTGAGCTGAACCAAGAAAAGCTCCATGGGCACCAAGTGACGAACGCAATGGCAAAATAACACAAGTACAGGGAGAGATGGGTGAGAGTGTACTAGCTATTGACAGAGTTCCCAAGGAAACCCTATCCCATTGAAGATCATCGACCTTTGTCCTGAGGGTAATACCGGTCGGGTCAGCGGACCACGCGTTGTACCGCGCCAACGCGTTCTCGGCCTTCCTCAACTCTGCGGAATCTATACTCCTCCTCCTGTTCGTAACCGTCCCCACCCACAACTGCACCAGAACTATGGGGTCTTGGGATCTTGGACTCGCGGTTGGGCGTCGGCAGCCCCCACTGCTGTGCTCTTGGATAACGAGGCTAGACGCGAGAAGGGAGGAAATGGTCAACTCGATCGACAGGGCTGTACCGAGACGCGTCTCCGCGTTCTCTGCCGCAACAGCGATTTACCCCAGAGCGAGTAAGCTCCCAGACGGAGCAGCCACTGGCTCGATGACCCCTGCGGCGCGGCGGTAAAAGGACGGTGCGTGATGCGCGGTAGAGGCGAAGCAACTCAAAACACCCACGGCGCCCGCCAATAGACGCCGTAATCCAGGTCCAGCCGCATTGATTTAGTGGAGGAGGTAAATCGGGAGCTAATCAGCGGAGGGATTCGATTCGCATGTGCGCGACCCCGCCACCTTGGAGTCGAGGGCCGATTCAACGGTCCGCGGGTTCAAACCAAGCCGGAGAACCGATCCACCGGGTTCAGCCGTATCTCCGTGATGGCTTCTAATAAGCGTTGGTCTCGGATCCCCTCTACGAGCTCTTAATTGAGCGCCTGTGGATCGCCCTCCCTCCTCCCAGGGACCCTGTGGGAGGCTTGGTTGGAGCGATGAACGTACGTCGCGCACCACTTGATAGCAGACGTAACTGTGACAGATGGAGCGATTTCCAGGGCAATCGCTCCAGTGCTGAGACTTCCCAGCAAGGTCTGACATGGAGAAAATTTCTGAACAGACGAACCAGAATCAATATCGGATTCAACGGCGTTGACAGATCGGCGTTAACGATGACGGATTGGTCAACGCCCTTGATTGTGTTCAGACCGTTTCTATTCTCGGCTGTGGCTCTCCGGGGTTGCGTTCGTTCCGGCGGAAACGTCAGGCAGCGGACGCAAAGCCAACTTGGAGCAACGCGATACGTACTGATGACCACTGGGCCAGACGGACACCGGGCTGTCTGTATGTAATCAGAGGATGGGAAGCTTCCGTTCCTCGTTTTTATCTCGGTCATGTCCCTGCTATAAAGTCGACGCCCTGCCTCTTTTCATCTCCGCTGGGACCCCACGTTCTTCCAGCGACGCCCCCCCATTCAGTCTTTCCCCTCCCAGCCATGGCGTCCACCCAAGACCACGCCCCAGTCATCCAGGAACTTTCCGAGAGGCGCCAGCAGCAGGATCCCCAGTCCAGCCAAACCGAACAGCCAACCAAACCGTCTCCTACGAAAAGCCGTGACCCAACCGATTCACCTCGGCCGACTACGTCAGAGACTCTGCGGGAGCCCTCCCCTCCCCGCTTTTCCCAGTTGCTCGATACTCTACCGGAGGGCTCGGAGCCTAGCCCATCCAGGAGGGGCCTCTCGACGACAACCGGCACGACCACGCTTGTGAACCACCCTGGCGTCGTCAGTAACCCTGGTCACACCACTGGCCCACCCGCGAATGTCACCGTGGGTGGCGCGCAAAGCACTTCCGTGGTTCACGATCGAAACCAGCACCAGTCCACCTCCTATGCTCCGGATAGGCGCCCGGCCAACTTTTACGACCAAGTCCGGGGGGAAAGCGCAGTCCAGGTCCACCTTTCGGATGATGGTGAACACGACAATAGGATCCCTATAAGCCGACACAGCCTCCCCCGGCCTCGACCGGTCTTTGCTCTTGGACAGGATCGGGGTGTGGGCGGAAATGGTATCGGGAACGGATCCAGAGTGTCCCAGAGGGGAGTTTCTGGTACGGATTGGCATTTGGATCCTCAGGAATCAGATCAACCGGTAAGTCTGGTCTTGGTAGAAGAGGCAATTGTATTTACGTCCCTGATGCCCATCTTTCAGCGAGCGCAAACGGTTGGGGGGAGGATCAAGCCAACCCTCGATGCGGCAATAGTCGAGCGAGACAAGTACAAGAAACGGGGTGCGTCACATTCTCCAAGAAATGAACACGTGCATTTTTCTTATCTTTACTACAGCCCGTCAACAAAGCCTGATGATCAATGGTGCGATTGGAGGCCAGGTAATTGTTGGTGCCCTCACGACCGGAGTTGCTGCTGCCTCGACAAATGTGACATCCTCCCATCCAGTTGTCTCCGAATCTCGCAGTGTTGACGCTCTGGTTGACAGATCGGGCCTGCCGTCGCCATTCTTGGTGGAATTTCCACCGCGCTAGCTTCCTACCTCGCCAAAGTGAGGGGGTCCGGCGAACCAGAATTTTCCACCCTTCGATCGAGGGAGCTGAGTACCTTCATCCGCGAGGTCCAGGCTTTCACGATGGACCATGGTTTGTCATCTATCCAATCGGCACACTCGACATGTCCGTTCATTCCTCTGTCACAGGTCACAAACTTGGCGCGGAGTTTGACATGCAGATCGCAATGTACCGAGAGCGATTCGAACTGATCATCAAGACCGAAGGAGAAGACTCGACCAGCGGGACAGCTTATGCCTCACATCCTCGCCCCAATCAGTCTGCAAACTTCCACCCTGGGAATCAACAGATGATGAATGGGACCTTCGGCGGGAGGCAATTCCAGGCCATGCCACCTCAACCGGACGCCGGAGGGTATGGACAGCCGAACGAGAAACAGATGTGGAAGAACGAGAAGGCCCTGAGTGGGATGGTTTGATAATTCATTCGTCTGCCATACTACTATCCAAGGGTTTGATCCACGTTGCATGCTTCCCTCCCTACTCGACGGCTTTTCATTTACGTTCTTTACCAATCATTAGGCATTGTCCACGAGTTCCTCCTACCTTCCACGCGTTCCGGACTGACGCTGTCCTCTCCTTATTGTTAATATCGCTGTAATACTTATACCATGCAGATGTGCACGGCTACGCGCCCTGCCATCCCGTGTTTTACCTTACCAGATACCCCTCCCTCGGCTTTGAATTGATCTCCTGCTCGCTTGAATTTCGATCGGAAATCGCCGACGCCACTATGACAAGCTTGCTCACTGTCCAGCTCGCTCGGTGTGTCATCGCAAAGCACACGCGACGCGGGGCTCGGATGTGAGCCTATTTCCTCCTGGGAGTGACCACGACGTCCCCTGAACCGTCACGCGTCAGGGACGAAGGAATCGCCGGATGGAGGATCGGGAGCTTTATGTGCCCATTCAAGGGTTCGTCCCCGTTGTTATCCGGGTTTCTATACAGACCGTTCATGAGACTCGCAGAGTACTCAGAGTCTACTCATTTCTTATCTAATTCGGTTTGCTTGCAGGTAAAGCGTTAGGCTGCCACACGTTGAATAAACGTGTGCGCCTTCCACCGCACGTCTTTGTGCCTCTCTCTCTCTCTCTCTCTCCATCTGGAAAAACGCTCATCATGCGAGACGTCCTTCCGCTCGCCTCACCTCTCATTCAGTACTCTCCGCTACCGCCGGTTCATTTCGGTTGATTTGGTGTGTGTGTGCGTGTGTTGAGTATAAGTAGCTGGTGAAAGTTTTGCCCTTACGTTTTTTTGAAGATGTCCGCCCAGGATTCCTGTGTTCCCGACATTGTTGTTGAGGCACCGGAGGAAGAGTTCTTTGATTCTCAACAGAGTCAGGTCGAGCAGCCTCAAGATCAAGAGCCTCCTGTCGAGCCCGAACCCGAGCTAGAGCCAGAGCCAGAGCCGGAACCGGAACCGGAGCCCGAGCCCGAGCCTGAGCCCGAGCCCCAACCTGAACCGGAGCCAGAACTCGAACCGGAGCAGGAGCCAGAGCTAGAGCCTCAACTAGAACCCGAACTCGAACTCGAACCTCAACCGGAACCAGAACCTCAACTAGAACCCGAGCCAGAGCAGGAACCGGAGCCAGAGCCAGAACCAGAACCAGAACCAGAACCGGAGCCAGAGCCCGAACCCGAACCGGAGCAGGAGCCAGTACCAGTACCAGTACCACAGCCAGATCTTCAGCTGGAACCCAAACCCCGACCGGAATCAAGACCCGAACCTACACCTCAACCAGGACCAGGACCAGGACTCGAGCCTAGACCTCAACCGGAACCCGAACCTCCTGCTCCTTCCCCATATCCGCAGGTTTTTTACCCGCAGTCCGGGGTACCTCCGCAGGACCGTGGTGCAGAGGGGAGACCGGGTGTGGATCCGACATCCCTCACGGGATCGCTGCCGGTTGAGACTGTTACGCTACGAGAATCGATCCCCCCAAGATCCCCGCAGGTCGTCGACTGGGATCCCGCTATTCAGGCAAGCTTTACTGCTGCCGTCGAAATGACAGTTGCAAACATCAATCCACCCGACGTGTCGAACACGACGAACGTTGGACCGCTTGTTGACCAACCTATTCCCGCTGGCCGCGACGGTACCGGTAACGGCGCTAATCCAAACGCTACCAACACGACCCCACGCGTCGCGAACAGGGGCACAGGTACAAGAGGACGTGGCACGGGCAGGAACCCTGCCGTCCCCCGTCCCAACCCCGCTGCCACTCCTAGTACCACCCCAAACCCTCGCCGGAGCCAGGTCCAGTTATCTCCCCCGAGGCCGTTATCTCCGGAACGGCAACCGGCCGGACCCGGTTTGATATCGTACGACCCGATCAGGGGTGACAGTACGCATCTGGTGTACTCGCCTCAGTATGGGGATGGCGAAGGGGATCCTGCTGGTATGCCGAATCGACCGGGGAGTGTGCACGAGATTAGGAGGGCTGGCAGTCCGCGGCCGAGGTCGATGTTGAGTCCGACGGATGGGGTTATGATTGAGAACGGACAAGTGCCTGGGCCTGGGTCGAGGAGGGCTTCGAGGGTGATGTCTAGGCAAGATTTGTTACATGGAGTTCCGGTCGTCGAAAAACCGTTGCCTCCGGTGAGTGACTCTCTCCTCCTCATGGGGCTGGGAGTTCAAGGTACATATCCCGTAGAGAATAAGAACCGTCGAAGATAGGTTACGGCCCACCATAAATGCTGCAACGGTGGAGAGGGACAAGTTCCAAAAACAAGGTGCGCTTTCGGCCTTTTATTTTATTCTCGTGGTCGCGTTCGTGCTGATGATTAGATTTATAGCTAGGCAACAAGGGATACTTATCAACGGAGCGATAGGGTTGCAAGTCATAGTTGGCGCGTTAACCACTGGTGTCGCAGCTGCGGGGACCGCAAACGTACGGGATTGCCTCCCTGGCATCACAGAAACATCTAACTCGCTTCCTTCGCAGATTGGAGCGGCAGTGGCGGTTTTCGGTGGCATATCGACCATTCTGGCTTCGTATTTAGCCAAAATTAGAGGGTCCGGAGAACCCGAGTTTTCGACGATCCGTGCGAGAGAGGTGACGTCGTACCTGAGAGATCTCGAAGCGTTTGTTCTGGATCACGGTTCGTATTTTAGAGATTCGTGTTTCATTTATTGCCTCTGAATTCTTTCACGCAGGGGATGAAACCGGATCGGACCTGGACGAATATATAAGGTGGTATAGGGAGCGATTCGAGTTGATTGTTAGGACTGATGGGGAGGATTCGGGCGGTGAATCTGGACAATCGCAGCGTTACTCTACTTCGTACCCTCACCCCGCGCGGCGCTCAGGTGCGTTTACGGTACAGTCTGGACCGGATCTCCATGACATGGATGGGAAGCAGCAGACGCGGAGGAGCGAGAGGGTGGTCAGTGGGGTGGCTTGATGTTTTTGGAACTTTCATGGCTTTTCTTTTTGTTTTTTTGCATTCTCTTTTCGGGACCCTCGGGTCGGGTATGGCCCTTACATCATGTTCATGTGCTCATCTAATGCATCCTCCTCGACGTCTCCTCCTGGTTTTATGAGGCTACGCAGCCAGGGAGCAC
>Ga0307513_10001973_pt1 | contig 29050 bp, 26 predicted proteins | sample 15_EM_MG_FD_202174 | JGI IMG/M metagenome (GOLD analysis project Ga0307513, IMG submission 202174) | Populus trichocarpa ectomycorrhiza microbial communities from riparian zone in the Pacific Northwest, United States - 15_EM | ecosystem: Host-associated > Plants > Roots > Unclassified | place... | reverse complement strand
CAGTAGATGTCGTCGATGAACCGGTCGAGCGGCGGGGCGGGTACCCGGCCGACGTAGTCCATGGACCGAGTGTCGCAGTGCGACCGGGTGTGTGCGGTGGGTTCGCAGCCACCGCCTAGCCTGGGCCGGTGACCGACCGGGCGGGTCTGCTGCGCAAGGGTGGCTCGGCTGCGTCCGTCGCGAGCAGCCAGTTCGCCGTCGCCGGCGCCAACTACCTGCTGCTGGCACTCGCCGCGCGGCACGTGGGAGCGGCCGGGTTCGCCGTGCTGACCTCGTACTACCTGCTCGTCAACACGGTGGGTCGAGGCGTGTTCGCCGCCGTCGAGCTGGAGACCACGCGCTCGGTTGCCCACGCGCGCGCCACGGGTGTCGACGACTCCGCGGTCCGGCGGGCCGCGCTGCGCCAGACCGGGCTGCTGCTCGTCGCGGTCGCCGTGCTGATCGTGCTGGCCGCACCCCTGACCGGGCCGGTGTTCGGATCCGAGCTGGGCTCGCTCCCCACGGCGCTCGGGCTGCTCGGGCTCGGCGCCGTCGCCATGGCGGCGTCGTACCTGCTGCGCGGCCCGCTCGCCGGCCACCGCCGGTACGGGCTCTACGCCGGCACGTTCTGGATCGAGGCCGCGGCCGGTGCCGTCGCCGCGGTGGTGCTCGCGGTCGCGGGGGTCACCTCGACGACCGCGTGGGTGGCGGTGCTGGCGCTGACCCCGCTGCTGGCGGCCGTGCTGCTGGCCCGTCCGGCGACCCGGCCGGGGCCGCCCGCCCCGCCCGGCGACGAGACAGGCTCGTCGATGCCGGCGGTGGCGTGGTCGGCCGTGCTGCTGCTGGCCGGGCAGGGGGTATGGAACATCGCACCCGTGATCGTCACCTCGCGGCTGGTGGACGATCCCGCGTCGGCCGCCGGGTTCGTCACCGCTGCCGTGATCCTGCGCGCCCCGGTGCTGCTGTTCCCGTCGGTGCAGGCGTTCCTGCTGCCCGCGTTCACCGAGATGACCAGCACCGGTGACGACGGGGCGCTGCGCCGCACCGTGCGCCTGCTGGGTCTCGGCATCGTCGCGGGCGGGGCACTGTGGGTGCTGCTCGCGATCTTCGTGGTGCCGTTCGTGGCACACCTCGTGTTCGCCGCGACCGTCACACCGCCGCCCTGGATCATGGCGCTGCTCGCCGTATCCACGGCCATCGGGGCGTTCGCCCAGATCGGGCAGACCCAGCTCGTGGCGCAGCGCCGCCCGGCCGCGGTCGCCGTGGCATGGACGGTCGGGCTGTCCGTGCTTGTCGTGCTGGCCCTCACCATCACCCCCGTGCTGACCGCGGGCACGCTGGGTCAGCTCGTGGGTGCCGTCGCGGTGCTGATAGTCATTGCGCTCGTGCGCCGACCCCGGGAGACGTCATGACCGGCCCCAGCGTCGGGGTGGTGGTGCTCGCCTACTCCGACGAGCCCTACCTCGCCGACTGCGTCACCTCCGTGCTCGCCGCCCGCGACGTCGACGTGCGGCTGGTGCTCGTGGACAACGCGTGCACGCCCGCCGACCTGCAGAAGGCGATCGATGCGGCAGCTGACGACCCGCGGCTGACCGTGCTGCGCCCCGGTCGCAACACCGGCTTCGCCGGCGGCTGCAACCTCGGTGTGGCCCAGCTCGACACCGAGTTCGTCGCGCTCGTCAACTCCGACTGCGTGCTCGAACCCGACGCGCTGGCGCTGCTCGCCGCCGAGGCCGGTCTCCCCGGTGTGGGCCCGGTGATGGCGAGCGTGCGGCTGGCCGACCAGCCTGCGCTGATCAACAGCGCCGGCAACCCGGTACACCTCGTCGGGCTGTCCTGGGCCGGGGAGATGAACCTGCCGGAGACCCGCACCCAGCCCTTCGACGTGACGGGTGCGAGCGGCGCCTGCGTCATGCTGGCCGCGTCGGTCTGGAAGGCGCTCGACGGGTTCGACGAGGAGTACTTCGCCTACCTCGAGGACACCGAGCTGAGCCTGCGCTGCTGGCGCACCGGCCTGGCCGCGCGCTGCGTGCCGACCGCGATCGCCCGGCACCACTACGAGTTCTCCCGCAACACCAACAAGATGTACCTGCTGGAGCGCAACCGGCTGATGCTGCTGGCCACCGTGTGGCCGACCCGCGCCCTGGCGCTGCTCGCCCCGCTCCTGCTCGCGATCGAGGCGCTGCTCACGGTGTACGCGGTGGCGTCCGGATGGGGCGGCGGCAAGGTCCGCGGCTGGACGTGGCTGTGGCGGCACCGCGCACACCTCGCCGCCCGCCGCCGGCTCGTCCAGGCGGAGCGGTCGGTGCCGGACCGTGAGTGGATGGCTCGCCTCACCCCGAACCTCGATCCCCAGGCCATCGGCCCGGCTCCCTTGACCAAGGTCGCCAACGTGGGGTTCCGCGCGTACTGGGCGGTCGTGCGGCGGCTGCTCTGAGGGTGCGGGTCAGCGACTGCCGGTCGTGGGAGGTGGCCCGCTGGGCCGGGCGCCGCTGGGTGGCGGCCCACCCGAGCCCGGGTTCCCCGCCGGGGGTGCACCACCGCCGGACGCGCTCGGTGTCGTGCTCGTGTCGACCCCGACGGTGAGTGCGACGGTGTAGCCGTCGGTCGTGTTGCCCGACACCGTCGCAAGCTGGTGTGCGGCGCTGTCGTCGCTGAACACGTTGTCCGAGGCCAGGGTGACCCCGGCCAGGTTGCTGACCGACTGCTGGTACCCGGCCTGCGCGTACACCGTCGAGCAGACGTCCTGGGGCAGCGCGACCTGGGAAGTGGCAATGGCGTTGCCGGCATCGGTGATGCCGGCCTGGTCGGGGTACACCTCGAAGTGGATGTGCGGCCACCGACCGGCGTAGCAGGCCGGGAAGATGCTGGTGTAGCGGACCTTGCCGGCGGCGTCGGCGATCTGCACTCCGCGCAGGTAGTTCTCGTTCTCCAGCCCGGACGAGTAGAGGGAGTACTCGCCGTCGCGGTTGCAGTGCCACACGTACACCGCGACGCCGGCGAACGGGGTGTTCCCGCCGGCGATGTCGGTGATGGTGAGTTCGAGCGTCATCGGCACGCCCTCCGCCGTCGCGCTGCCCGTGCCGAAGCTGGAGCGGATGTCGCTGCGCACGACGCCACTCTCGGTCAGGACGTTGGCGCCGTTGGACCCGTCGCCGGGGTACGGGCCGGCGGTCTCCTCCGGGATCTCGGTGGCCGTGCCGGCCGCTGCGGTGCTCGTCGTGCCGGTGGTCGACGTGGTGCTCGTGCCGCACGCCGCGACGCCGACCGCGACGGCCCCGAAGCCCAGCGCGCGCAACATCCGCCTGCGCCCGAGCAACGTGCCCAGGTCGAATGCGAGGCCTTGATCCTGGATCTCGTCGGCTGGTCGGGGCAGCGGGCGCCCCTCGTACCGGGCCGTGGGACGGTCAAGGTGGTGGGACACGACGATCTCCGCTCGTTCGGGTACCGACCCAACGTATGAATCCGGTCTGGGCGCCGGTTGTGCGAACGCTGTCACCCTGTTGTGAACGGGTCGCGCACCCGGATTGACATTTGTTCGATGAACAAGTTTACTCGGTAGTTGGTCAGTGACCAAGATCGGATGAGTTCCGGTCATGTCAAATGGAGGACGTGATGAGTAGACGCAGCACGGACAATCGATGGACGGCGGCGGACGTGCCGGACCAGCACGGACGGACGGTGGTGATCACCGGCGCCAACAGCGGTCTCGGATTCGAGGCCGCCAGGGTCCTCGCGGAGCGGGGAGCCACGGTCGTGCTCGCCTGCCGGGACACCGACCGGGCCGACGAAGCGGCCGACCGGATCCGCGCGGACGCGCCGCGCGCCGACATCCGGAGCACCCGACTCGACCTGGGCTCACTGGCCTCGATACGGTCCGCGGCCGAACGGCTTCGGGTCGACCATCCGCGGATCGATCTGCTGATCAACAACGCCGGGCTGATGATGCCCCCGTACGGCCGGACCGAAGACGGCTTCGAGCTGCAGTTCGGCACCAATCATCTCGGCCATTTCGCGCTGACCGGCTTGCTGCTCGACCACCTGATCACCGTGCCGGGCTCCCGGATCGTGACCATCAGCAGCAACGCGCACAAGGGCGGCCGGATCAACTTCGACGATCTGCAATCGGACGAGCGCTATGGCCGAATGGCCGCCTATGGTCAGTCCAAACTGGCGAATCTGCTGTTCACCTATGAACTGCAACGCCGGCTGGCCGACGCCGGCGCCGAGACGATCGCGGTGGCCGCACACCCCGGCGGTTCGCGCACCGGACTGACCCGTCACGTCAGCAGACCGCTCCGGCCGGTGACCGGACTGCTGATGAGGATCATGGGGCAGAGCGCGGCAATGGGCGCACTACCAACCCTGCGGGCCGCAGTCGACCCGGCAGTGCGCGGCGGTGACTACTACGGCCCCGACGGGCGATCCGGGCAGACCGGCTATCCGACGGTGGTCGAGTCCAACGCTCGTTCGCATGACTCCGCGACCCAGCGCCGGCTGTGGACCGAATCCGAACGGCTGACCGGCATCAGCTATCCGTTTGCCACCCGGACACCAGATGCGTCCATGAGCTGATCAGCGGCCTGTCAAACGCGGACGCGGCGCTCACTCCCGCGGGACGGTCAGCCCGGGTTCGTCCGCGTCGGATTCCGTGCGTTTCTCCAGCTCATCGAGGCGCAGGTGCAGGGCACCGACCTCCTCGGCGAGGCGCCGCGACTGGTCCTCCAGCAGCCCCACCTCGCGGGAGAGCTGGAGCGACACCGCGAACAGCACCACCACGGAGCCGAAGAACAGCAGGTTGGACGGCGTCTGGATGCCGACGAGCTCGGCCGTGCTCTTCAGCAGCGTGGGGAACACCGCCAGCACCAGCGTGGCGATGGAGATGAGCACCCAGATCACGGCGTACTTCTCGCGCAGCCGGCGCCGGCGCAGCAGCTCGAACACCAGCACCAGAGCGGCGACGGCGACGATCACCGAGACGATCGTCAGGCGCGGGGTGGGCATCAGCTGTCGCCGACCCGGGGCCTCCGGCGCACCATCGCCAGCCCGATCGCGACGACGACGCGCACGAGGTACAGCGCGGAGCGGAACGGGTTGGTGCTGGCGGTGCCCGTCTCGCGAACGCGCATCACGACCGGCACCTGCCGCATCGTGAGCCCGGTGCGGTGCGCCATCACCAGCGCCTCGACGGTGTCGCCGAGGTACTCCTCGGGGTAGTGCTCGGCGAACAGGTTCAGCGCGCGCCGGTTGACCAGCCGGAAGCCCGACGTGGGGTCCTTCACGTCGGTGCCGACGATCATCGTCATGCCGACCGAGAGCATGCGCATCGCCCAGCGCCGCGGCCCGCGCACGGCGTAGTCGCCCTTGCCGGCGAACCGCGACCCGATCACGATGTCGATGCTCGGGTCGGCGGCCTGCACGTCGAGCAGGGTGGCGAGCTCCGCGGCATCGTGCTGGCCGTCGGCGTCGACCTGGATCACCTGCGTGTAGCCGCGGTCGCGGGCCCAGCGGTAGGCGGCGCGCATCGCGCCACCCACCCCGAGGTTGAACGGCAGGCGCATCACGAGCGCACCCGCCGCGGTGGCGCGGGTGGCGGTGGCGTCGGTGGATCCGTCGTCGACGACGAGGACGTCGGCCGCCGGCTGCGCGGCGAGCACCTCGCGCACGACGCGGGCGACGCTGTCCTGCTCGTTCAGCGCCGGCATGACGATCAGCAGCTCGCCGGTGCCGGGCAGGGCAACCGGGCGCGACTGTGCCGGCGCCACGGCCGGCAGTTCTCCTGTGGTCACGGGTTCCTCGCGACGGTGACGAACTCGTTGTGGGTGAAGACGCGGCCGGTGAAGCGGGGCAGCGGGAAGGAGTACTGGCGCTCGACGGTGAGTCCGAGCTCGGTGGCCAGCGCGGCCAGCATCTGCTGGTCGGTGAACACGGTGTGCGTGGGGTCGGAGGCGAAGCCGCGTTCCTGCGGGCAGATCAGCACGACCACCGCGCCGGAGGCGAGGTAGGGCAGGTACGGCTTCAGCAGTATCGCCGACTCGCCGGGCGGCAGGTGCTCCACCAGGTGCGCGGCCAGCATCGCGTCGAACAGCGGGGCGGCGGGCGGCTCGGCCAGGAACTCGTCGACCGTGAACGCGGTCATCCCGCCACGGCGGCACTCCGCCACCGAGTGCGGGTTGTGGTCGACACCGACGCTGCCAGGCGCCCGATGGACCAGGTGCCGGCCGATGCCGCAGCCGACATCGAGGGTGCGGCGATCACCGAACAGCCGCTGCAGGTTGCGTCGGTAGGGCGCCTGTACGTCGAGCCGCTGCTTCCAGCCGGCGCGGGAACGACCGGTCAGGCGCTCGGTGTAGGCCGCCGACGCTGTGCCCGACTGCGGTTCCGGGTCCGTCACGGCGCCAGCGTACCGACGTGACCAGCGTGCACTCGCCCCGGCTCGCTGTGAGAGGTTCTGCGATGTGGGTGAATCGCTGCGCGTCGAGGAAACCAAGATCACCGGGCTGTTGGAGATCGGGTTGACGCTGCACGGCGACGACCGCGGCTGGTTCACCGAGGCCTATCAGCAGGCGAAGCTGGCCGACCTGGGCTTCCCGCCGTTCGAGATCGTGCAGCAGAACGTGTCGTACAACCGGGAGATCGGGGTCACCCGCGGGATCCACGCCGAGCCGTGGGACAAGTACGTGACGGTCGTGCACGGGCGGGCGTTCACTGCGGTCGTCGATCTGCGCGACGGTCCGGGCTTCGGCACGGTCGTCACGCGCGAGCTGGGTCCCGGCGTCGCGCTGTACATCCCGCGCGGGTGCGGCAACGCCTACCAGACGCTCACGTCGGACGTGGTCTACAGCTACTCGGTGAACGCGCACTGGTCGCCGGACGCGCAGTACACGTTGATCCAGGCGTTCGATCCGGCGCTGGGCATCGACTGGCCGATCGGGCCGGAGGCGGCCATCCGCTCGGCGAAGGACATCGCACACCCGCGGCTGGCCGACCTGTGACCGGCACGCTGCTGCTGGGCGCCACCGGCCAGGTCGGGCAGGCGCTGGCCGCGCGGCTGCCCGGCGCCGCCACCCCCGGCCGGGCCGAGGTCGATCTCGCCGACGTCGAGAAGGCGGACATCGACTGGTCGGCGTTCGACACGATCGTCAACGCGGCCGCCTGGACCGCGGTCGACGCCGCCGAGTCCCCGGACGGGCGGATCGGGGCGTGGCGGGCGAACGCGGCCGGTCCGGCCGCGCTGGCCCGGATCGCCGCCCGGCACGGCGCCACCCTGGTGCACCTGTCCACCGAGTACGTCTTCGACGGCACCTCGACCGTGCCGTACGCGGAGGACGCGCCGATCGCGCCGATGTCGGCGTACGGGGCGTCGAAGGCGGCCGGCGATCTGGCGGTGACGACGCTCGACCGGCACCTGCTCGTGCGCCCCACCTGGGTGGTCGGCGACGGCCACAACTTCGTGCGCACCATGGCCGGGCTCGCCGGCCGCGGCATCGCCCCCACGGTGGTCGCCGACCAGATCGGCCGCCCCACGTTCGCCGCCGACGTCGCGGACGCGATCGTGCACCTGCTGGCCGTCGGCGCGACCGGCACCTTCAACGTCACCGGCGGCGGGGAGCCGGCCTCCTGGGCCGACGTGGCGCGCGCGGTCTACGCGCAGCTGCGGCCCGATCTCGCCGTCGGCGACACGACGACCGCCGAGTACTTCGCCGACAAGCCGGACGCCGCACCGCGCCCGCTCAACAGCGTGCTGGACCTGAGCAAGGCGACCGCGGCCGGCGTCACGTTCCCCGACTGGCGCGACCGGCTCGAGGGCTACGTCCGCGCGCTCTGAGCCGCGGCGAAGGTCGGTTCGATCCCGACGGGGAAGTTGACCGAGTTCGCGATGAAGCAGCGCTCGTGCGCGGTCTCGTGCAGCGGCCGCGCCACGTCGATCATGGCGGCCTCGGTGACCACGACGTGCGGTGCCAGGACGACCTCGACGAAGTGACCGCCGGTGGCGTCCTCCACCATCGACCCGCGGGCCGCGTCGGAGTAGCCGGTGACGACGACCTTCGCCTCCGCGCACAGGTGCAGGAACCACAGCATGTGGCACTGCGAGAGTGACGCGACCAGCAGCTGCTCGGGGTTCCACCGCGTCCGGTCGCCGCGCAGCGCCGGATCGGAGCTGCCGCGGATCACCGGCGGGCCGTCGGCGCTGACGTCGTGATCGCGGTCGAAGTCGCGGTAGCCGCTCGTACCGGTGCCACGGTCGCCGGTCCAGTCGACGGTTACCCGGTAGTGGTGCGTCCTGCTCACCCCGAGCACGCTACGTCCCCTCGCGCACACCGTCGTGTGCTCACGCACACGTTCGACCATGTGCGTGAGCACCACACGGTGTGCGTCAGCGGGACTTGAGCGGCTCCCACCATGCACGGTGCTCGGTGTACCAGCGGACCGTCGCCGCCAGGCCGTCCTCGAACGACGTGCGCGGGGCGTAGCCGAGCTCGTCGGCGATCTTGCGCCAGTCGACGCTGTAGCGGCGGTCGTGGCCGAGCCGGTCCGCGACGCGTTCGATCATGTCCTCGCCCTTGCCGACCGCGGCGAGCAGGCGATGGGTCAGGTCCACGTTGGTGAGTTCGGTGCCGCCGCCGATGTTGTAGACCTCGCCGTCGCGGCCCTTCTCGGCGACGAGCTGGATGCCGTGGCAGTGGTCGTCGACGTGGAGCCAGTCGCGCACGTTGAGGCCGTCGCCGTAGAGCGGCACCTTCTTGCCGTCGAGCAGGTTGGTGACGAACAGCGGGATGACCTTCTCGGGGAACTGGTGGGGTCCGTAGTTGTTGGAGCAGCGGGTGATGCACACCGGCAGCCCGAACGTGCGGTGATATGAGCGGGCGAGCAGGTCCGATGAGGCCTTGGACGCCGAGTAGGGCGAGTTGGGTTCCAGGGGATGGGTCTCGGGCCAGGAGCCTTCGTCGATGGAGCCGTAGACCTCGTCGGTGGACACGTGCACGAAGCGCGACACCCGCGCATCCAGCGCGGCCTGCAGCAGGACCTGGGTGCCGACGACGTTCGTGGAGACGAAATCGGCGGCGCCGCTGATCGAGCGGTCGACGTGGGACTCGGCGGCGAAGTGCACCACCACGTCGGCGCCGGGCATGACGGCGGCGACCATCGCCGGATCGCGGATGTCGCCGTGCACGAACGTCAGCCGTGGATCGAGGGGCAGGTTGGTGCGGGTGCCGGCGTAGGTGAGCAGGTCCAGCACCACCACCTCGGCGCCGGCGAAAGCGGGATAGCCCCCGGCAAGCAGGGTGCGCACGTAGTGCGACCCGATGAACCCGGCTCCGCCGGTGACCAGAACCCGCACGTCAGCCTCCTGCGCCGGAATTGCCGAACGTGGTTGCCACGTCCATCAGGTACTTCCCGTACCCGGACGACGCCTGCCGCTCGCCCAGCGCGTGGCAGGCCGTGGCGTCGATGAAGCCCATCCGCATCGCGATCTCCTCCAGGCAGGCGATGCGGATGCCCTGCCGGTTCTCCAGCACCCGCACGTACTCCCCCGCCTCCAGGAGCGACTCGTGGGTGCCGGTGTCGAGCCACGCGAACCCGCGGCCCAGCCGCACCATCGTCGCCGTGCCGCGCGCCATGTAGGCGCGGTTGACGTCGGTGATCTCCAGCTCGCCCCGGGCCGACGGGCGCAGGCCGCGGGCGATCTCGACGACGTCGTTGTCGTAGAGGTACAGCCCGGTGACGGCCTGGTCCGAGCGCGGCACCAGTGGCTTCTCCTCGATCGACAGCAGCCGGCCGTCGGCGTCGGTCTCGGCGACGCCGTAGCGCTGGGGGTCCCGCACCGAGTAGCCGAACAGCACACACCCGGCGTCCCCCGCGGCGATCCGCGCGCGGGAGTCGCGCAGCATCCCGGTGAAGCCGGGACCGTGGAAGACGTTGTCGCCCAGCACCAGCGCCGCCGCGTCGTCGCCGACGTGCTCGGCCCCGATCAGGAATGCCTCGGCCAGCCCGTTCGGAGCGGCCTGCTCGGCGTAGGTGAACTCGAGGCCCAGCTCGGCGCCGTCGCCCAGCAGCCGCCGGAACGCCGGCAGATCGTGCGGCGTGGAGATCAGCAGGATCTCCCGCACCCCGGCCAGCATCAGCACCGACAACGGGTAGTAGATCATCGGCTTGTCATAGACGGGCAGCAGCTGCTTCGACACGGCGCGCGTGATCGGGTGCAGCCGGGAGCCCGTGCCGCCGGCGAGGACGATTCCCTTCATCGTGCGGGGATGGACTCGAGCACGATCCGGCCGGGCCCGTCGGCCCAGTGGGTGACCGGCCACTGCAAGGGGCCGGCCGGGGCCTGGTGGGGCTCGTAGACGAGCCGCGCGCCGGCCGGGCGGGGCTGGACCGAACGGTCGAGGTTGCGGTGGTCGAGGCGCAACAGGAATCCGCCGATCCGGCCGCTCCGGGCCTCGGTCTCGCCGAGGGCGCCGATCATCCGGCCGCGATCGGAGAACTTGTCGACCACCGCACACTGGCAGTAGTAGGCGATGGTGCCGATCTCCCCCGGGCTCTCGACGGTCCGGCCGCGCGCTGCCACGGCCAGCTCGGTGCCCAGCTCCTGGTACTGCGTCGCCGACGCCCAGTTCGTCTGCACGACCGCCCGCTGCCACGGCAGCCCGTTGCCCAGGTCGACCACGATCGCGCCGATGGCCAGCCCGGCCGCGATGCCGGCGGCGGCGAGGGCGAAGCCGCCGCGCAGCCGGGCCACGGCGAGCGCCGCGCACAAGGTGCCGCCGATGATCATCGGCGCGTAGTACCAGTGGTACGGCGGCGTGTGCAGCGCGCTGTAGGCGGCGTAGTGGGCGACCGCGCCGAGCCCGATCGCGACGATCGCCTGCTGCCAGGGTGCCCACCGGCGCGTCACCCGCACCGCGAGCAGCCCGAGCAGCACCAGCAGCCCGACGACGACCGGCAGGAACGACATGACCGCTGCCGGCGGCACCGAGTTGAGGTAGAGCAACGGGCCGTTGCTGAACCCGAAGCCCGACCAGGTGGCCTCGCCGGACTTGATCACCACCGTGTCGGGCATCACGGAGCCCAGCGCGATCCAGCTGAACACGCACCACGGCAGCACGACGGCCAGCGCGGTGGCGATCGCGACGTGCAGCCGGCGCCGTACCTCCGGCAGCACCAGCGACGCCACCGCGACGACGACGCCGAGGTCCGGCCGGGCCAGCACGGTCAGCCCGGCGACGACGCCGAAGACCGCCGGCCGCGCGGCCGCGCCGTAGCGCAGCAGCCCGATCAACAGGGCGGAGCACAGGTACGGCTCCAACCCGACGGTGGACAGCAACAGCGGGTTGACCAGCAACAAGCCGACAGCCAGCACCGGCAGCCAGCGGGACAGCTCGAGCTCGACGGCCAGCGTCTGCAGCCAGCGCGTCGCCACCACGACCGATGCGACGAACAGCACGCCGACGGCGATCACGCCGTCGCGCACCACCGCGGTGACCACGGCGAGCAGCAGCACGTTCAACGGCGACGTCGCGCTGTTCGCCACCTGATCGGGGATCAGGCCCCAGTGCAGGTGCAGGCCGACGTTCCGCGCGTAGCCCATCGTGATGTACGAGTCGTCGATCAACGCGTCGTGGACGAGCAGGAACACCGCGGTCGCGGCCACCGCAGCCGCCGCCGGCACACCGAGGCCGGCCACGGAAGGCCGGGTCACGGAGCGTGCCGGGTCGGCCGCGGTGGTCACCGTCATGGTGGTTGAGGGTAGCGACGCCGTGGTCGCTGATGACCACCCGGCCTGCGGGCCGCGGACCGGTCACCAGCACAATGGGCCCGTCCAGGGCCCACCCCCCAGCCGTGAGGACATCTCGACCAATGTTGCGCACACCGGACGACATGGACACCCTCGCCGACCGGACGGCCGATCCGCGGGAGCACGGCGGGCCGGCCCGCCTGCTCGCCCAGCGCGGCCTGTTCTTCGGCCCGTCGGCGCTGGTCCCCGAGGATCTGTACAGCACCGTCGAGAAGGGCGCCGCGCGGCGCACCCGGCACTCGGTCGAGCTAGCACCGGCCACCCTGGTGGCCACCAACACCTACTTCGGTCGCTTCCACGCCACCTACTGGCAGCGCTGGACCGACATCACCGAGGTCGAGGTCAGTGCCCGCGTCAGCGGCACCGGACGGATCCGGCTGCGCGCCTCGGACACCAACAAGATCTCGCGCATCGCTGCGGCGCAGGACGTCGACGACGTCACCGATCTCGAGGTGCGCCTCGTCGGCCCCGTCGACCGCTTCGTCGACGGCGGCGGGATGTGGCTGGAGATCAGCACCGAGACCGGCACGCTGACCGTCACCGGGGTGCGCTGGAGCGTCACGGCCCCGCGCACGCCGACCCCCACCACGGTCGGCATCTGCACGTTCAACCGCGTCGACGACTGCCTCAACACCATGGAGGCGCTCGCCGACGACCCGGAGGCGCTCGCGGCCGTGGCCGTCGTCCAGGTCGTCGACCAGGGCACCGATCCGCTGGAGTCGCGGGACCGCTTCGCGACGGTGTCGGCGGCGCTCGGGAAGCGGCTGCGCTACGTGCGCCAGCCCAACCTCGGGGGCGCAGCCGGCTTCACCCGCAGCATCTTCGATTCCACGCGCGGGCCGGCCGAGCAGCACCACGACATCCTGCTCATGGACGACGACGTGCTGCTGGAGCCGGAGATCCTGGTCCGGCTCACCGCGTTCGCCGCCTGCACCAGCCACCCGACGATCGTCGGCGGGCAGATGCTCAACCTGCTGCACCCCGAGCAGCTGCACATCGCCGCCGAGTACGCCGACATCGAGATCCTGATGGTCGGGCTGCCGGTGGCCGGCTCGTTGCGCGAGGCGAACCTGCTGGCCCGCGACGAGGAGGGCCTGCCGACGGTGCAGGAGCGCCGCGTCGACACCGAGTACAACGGCTGGTGGTCCTGCCTCATCCCGGCCGCGATCGTGCGCGACATCGGCTACCCGCTGCCGCTGTTCTTCCAGTGGGACGACGTCGAGTTCGGCTACCGGGCCCGCGCCCACGGCTACCCGACGGTCGCGCTGCCCGGCGCCGGTGTCTGGCACGCCGACTTCGGGTGGAAGGACTGGGACGAGTGGCACCGGTACTTCAACTTCCGCAACGGGCTGATCACCGCCGCGCTGCACACCCCGTTCACGGTGAAGCGCACCGTGGGCCGGCTGGGCATGCTGCTGGGCCAGTACCTCGTCGCGATGCACTACGGGCTGGCGGCCACCCTGATCCAGGCCGTCGAGGACTACCTGGACGGCCCGGACATCCTCGATGACGGATCGGCGGGAGCAGCGGCGGAGATCCGCCGGATCCGGGCCGAGTACCCCGAGACCAAGATGCACCCGATGTCGGCGCTGCGGGAGTTCACCAACGACTTCCGCGACGCCGAGGTGGTCCGCGACCGCGGCACCCCCGGCCGGCAGCGGATGACCTGGGCGAAGCGGGTCGCCTGGCAGCTGACCAGCCGCGGCCGCACCACCGGCTTCGTGCCGGCCGGGGACGCGCACTGGTGGCACGTCTCGCTGTTCAAGCGCGCGATCGTCACGGACATGTCCGAGCAGGGCTTCCGGGTGCGCGAACGCGACCACGCGAAGGCGCGCGAGCTGGCTGCGCGCGGTGCACGGGCGCTGCGCCGGCTCAGCAGCGAAGGGCCGGCGGTGGCGCAGCGCTACCGCGACGCCTCCGGTCAGCTGATGTCTCGGGCCAACTGGGCGCGGCTCTACGGCATCGAGGACTGAGTCCCGCGACGCCGAGTACTGCCCCTGGTGAACCAGACCCTGGACTGCAACCCAACTCAGCGACTCACAAGGGCCGCGAGCCGGAGCGCCGCAGGCGCGACAAATTGTCATGGGCGCGGCGCGCCTGTTCGACCTCGGGCAGGTGAACCGACCAGTCGCTCAGCGCCGCGAACACCGGCGAGAGGCTGCGGCCGAGTGGCGTGATCTCGTACTCGACGCGCGGGGGCATCTCCGCGTGCTGGGTGCGCACGACGAGGCCGTCGCGTTCGAGCCTGCGCAGCCGCTCGGTCAGCACCTTGGGTGTGATCGTCGCGATGCGCTCGGCCAGCTCGCCGAACCGTTGCCGACCCTCGGCGTGCAGGGTCCACAGGATCGGCGTGGTCCAACGGCTGAACACGACGTCGACGACCGGCGCGATCGGGCACGCCTGCTCCGGCCCAGTCTGGCTCGTGATGTGCGCCACCATCGCCTTACTTTCCTCTAGGTACCTACTTTCCTTTCAATACTAGCGTCGCCCACGTCAGGTACGGAGAACGACGGGCGGAGACAGTGATGATCGTGGTGACCGGGGCGACGGGCAATGTCGGCGCACCCTTGGTGGCGGCCCTGCTGGACGCGGGAGAAGAGGTGACAGCCGTCGCCCGCGGGATCACCGGCGCCCCGCCACCGGCCCGCGCCGTGCCGGCAGACCTGACCGAGCCGGAGAGCCTGAAGCCTGCGCTCGACGGCGCCGACGCGGTGTTCCTCCTGACCGCGGCCGGGTTCCTGGCGGGCGGCGATCTGGATCCGGTGCTCGACGTCGTCCGCGCTTCGGGTGTGCGGCGGGTGGTGCTGCTGTCGTCGCAGGGCGTCGGCACCGGCCGCCATCCCGCAGACCTGGAAGCAGCCGTCCTCGGCTCGGGCCTGGACGCGACGGTGCTGCGCGCATCCGGGTTCGCGTCCAATGCGCTGGCCTGGGCTGCGTCGGTCCGCGTCGAGCGCACGGTTGCGGCCCCCTTCGGGGACGTCGCCCTGCCGGTGATCGATCCACACGACATCGCGGCCGCGGCCGCCGTCGTGCTGCGCGGCTCCGGTCACGCCGGGCGGACGTTCGTCCTGACGGGTCCGCGGGCGATCTCCCCCCGGGAGCAGGTGGCCGCGATCGCCGCAGCCGTCGGCGAGCCCGTCCGGTTCGTGGAGCAGACCCGCGAGCAGGCAAGCGCGGCGATGCGCGCCTTCATGCCCGTTGCCGTCGCCGAGGCCACGCTCGACATCCTCGGCGCACCGACCGTCGACGAGCAGCATGTGAGCCTGCACCTCGACGAGCTCACCGGGCGGGCGCCGCGATCGTTCGCGGAATGGGCGGACCGGAACGCAGCGGCGTTCCGCTGACCCAGGATCAGGAGCCGGGGCGCTCGCCTGCCTGGCGCTCCAGCTCCTCGACCCGGTCGGCCAGCTCCTTCACCGCTTCCACCAGCGCGCCGACGAGGCCGTGGTAGTCGACGGTCAGGTTGCCGCGCCGATCGGGCACGACGGCCTCCGGGAAGGCCTCCTGCACGTCCTGGGCGATGAGCCCGATGGAGCGCGGGCGGCCGTCCCGGGCGGTGCGGCGGCGGTCGCGCCACTCCCAGGTGACCCCGTTGAGCAGCCGCACCCGCTCCAGCACCGACCGTGGGTCCGGCGAGGACCCGATCGGCTCAGATGGCCCGGACGTCACGCTTGAGCCGACGGTCCGACAGGCACGACAACCCGCACGGCTGGGCGACCGCGACGGCCGTGTCGGACGCGAGGACGGCCAGCGTCAACGCGGACGCTCCGGCCGACACCCGCACGAAGCGCTTGCCGAACAGCGCACGAATCCTGCCCATGGTTCCCCCCGTGGTTCGGAGCTGATGACGCTACCCGGGTTCGCAGATCGATGACAGATGTCAGCGGGCGTTCCGATCGACCGCTCCTAGCGTCGGCGCCATGAACCCCAAGCTGCGGGCCGTGCTGCCGATGCTCATCGATGTCGTGCTCCCGGTGGCCGGCTACTACCTGCTCTCGGCCTGCGGTGTCGACGACTTCTGGGCCCTCACGATCGCCGGCCTGGCCACGGCGGCACACGCGTTGTTCACGACCGTGCGCCGCCGCCGGCTCGACGGGATCGGCGCGCTGGTCGTGCTGGAGATCGCACTGTCACTGGTGCTGCTCGCGGTCACCCGCGATCCGCGGATCGTGCTGCTCAAGCCGTCGTTCTACACGGCGCTGGCCGGTGTGTTCCTGCTCGGGACGTGCGTGGCCGGCAAGCCGTTCACCATCGACGTGACCCGGCCGATGGCCATCGGCGGCGAACCGGCCCGCGCGCCCGCCGTCGACGCGGCAGCCGCGCACAGTGCCGGCTTCCGCCGGGAGCACCTGCACATCACGGCGGTGTGGGGTGTGCTCTGGATCGTGGAGTCGGTGGTGCGCGCCTGGATCGTGCTGGTGACCGACGTGTCCACCGGCGTGCTCGCGTCCCAGGTGCCCGGTCTGGTGGCGCTGGTGGTCGGGATCCTCTACACCCGGTCGCGAGTGCCGGCGCTGAGCCGCCACGTAGACGAGTTCGCCCCGGCACAGACGCCCCGCTGAGCCGGCGAGCGACCTAACCCTCGTCGAAGACCCGCTTCTGCCACTCGTCCCGGCTGGTCAATGCTGGCTGCGCGGCCTTGTACTCCGCCCTGAGCTGCGGCCACCGCTTCCCGATCAGCCGCAGCTGGTCGAACGAGCGGCGCAGCATCGTGCGGAACAGCTCCGGGTCGCGGCGGCGGAACGTGACGCTCCGCCCGTCCGGCGTGGTGACGGTGGCCGAGTCGAGGTGCGAGAGCACGAACCACTGCGCCTGCCGGTTGGGCACGTTGCGCTGCGGCACGTCGCGGTGCACGGGGTTCACGGGCCGCAGGTTGCGCAGCACGCTCGACACCAGCCCCTTGACGATCGGGAGCTTCGTCGTCGGCGGATCCGGGAAGGACTGCGCGGCCAGCGAGTCCAGCTCCGAGAGCGGCACCTGCGTGGCGGAGTCGAGCGGGCGCCCGTCGTCGTACTCCGCCCGCTTGGCGCGGATCGCCGGCAGGATCGTGCCGATGTTGGCGAACAGCTCGTCGGGCCCGGCGAGGAAGTCCCGCAGTGCCATCTCCTGCAGCGCGACGGCCGAGTACTCCATGAGCATCAGGTGCCGCAGGGTGCGCTTGAAGATGTCGACGAGGATCGCGCGCGGGTTGTCGGGCCCGTGCAGGGCGGCCGCGACGAGCCGGTTGCGGTAATGGAAGTACGCCTGCCAGTCGCTCGTGTCGTCCTTCTCCAGGAACGACATGTGCCAGATCGCGATGCCGGGCACGGTGGCCGTGCGGTAGCCGGCAGCGCGGGCGCGCAGCCCGTACTCGACGTCGTCCCACTTGATGAACACCGGCAGTGGCATGCCGATCTCCTCGGCCACCGACCGCGGGATCAGGCACATCCACCAGGCGTTGTGGTCGACGTCGACGCGGCGGTGCAGCCACGGCGTCTGCCGCAGCGTGCGCTCGGCGAAGTCGTGGTGCGGCTCGGTGCCGGGGGCGTTGCGCCACAGGTAGGCGTTGCGATCGACGACCTCGCCCATCGTGGACAGCTGCGCCCGCGACTGCAGCGACAGCATCTGCCCGCCGACCAGTGTGGGCTTGCGCGACCGCCGGGAGAACGCGAGTGCCCGCAGGATCGAGTCGGGCTCGAGCAGGATGTCGTCGTCCATGTAGAGGATGTGGGTGCAGTCGGTGTCGAGCGCCTCGTGCATCGCGCGGGCATAGCCGCCGGAGCCACCCAGGTTGGGCTGCTCCACGAGCTTCAGCTTGTCGCCGAGGAGGGCCGCGGCCTGGTCGAATCCGGCCTGGTCGCGCACCTTCTGCGTGCCCTGGTCAACCACGATCACGGCGACGACGGCGTCGAGCACCAGTTGCTCCGACGCGATCGCGGTGAGCGTGGCCACGGCGTCGGCGGGCCGGTTGAACGTGGGCATGCCGACGGCGATGCGGCCGGCGTTCTCCGGCTCGGAGTCGGCGTACCACCCACCACCGTGCAGGGTCAGGTCGCCCGAATCGGTCGTGATGTCGAACCAGTACCAGCCGCCGTCCTCGAACGGGCGCAGGTCCAGCTCGATGTCGACCTCATGGCGGCCAGGGCCGTTGAGCAGCTCGCCGCGCTCGAAGATCTGCGAGCCGTCGGCCTTGGTGCGGTAGACGTCGACGCGCCCGCCGCCGGTCAGGTCCAGCCGCAGCCGCACCTTGTCGAGCACCGTCCAGCGCCGCCAGTACGACGCCGGGAACGCGTTGAAGTACGCGCCGAAGGACACCTCGCTGTCGGAGTCCACCACGGCCGACGTGCGTGAGGTGGCGTGCAGCCGCCGCGCGCCACCGACGGTGGACCCCGCGAGGTGCAGCTCCTTGACCGGCAGATCGGTGGGCAGTGCCGTGGTGGTGGTCAGCCGCAGGCCCGTGCGCTCATCGAGGTACAGCGCGCGCACGCTCATCGGGTCGCCGATGCGCGGCAGGATCACCCGCTGCAACAGACCCGAAGTGGGCAGCTCGCGCACGGGGCCGGCAGTGGTCTCGTCGACCGTCTGCGTCACTGCGACACCAGCCCTGTCCGCTCCGCGTGCTGCGCCGTCATCCATCCGCCTCGCCCTCGTTCGCCCTTGGTCGGGATCGTCTCCGCCCGACCACCGAGGGTAGCGACCGTGCGCGTGCAACCGTTCCCCGGCCGGACGGGCCGTCAGCCGAGGACGGCCTCGAGCCCCGCACGGGTGTCGACGTGCAGCTTCGCGCAGGCCCGGTAGAGGTGGCCCTCCACGGTCCGTACCGAGACGACCAGCCGCGCGGCGATCTCCTTGTTGGACATGCCGCACGCCGCCAGCGACGTGATCTCGCGTTCCCGCACGGTCAGCGGCAACGGACGGGCGGCCGCACGCAGCGCCGGCGTGACGGCATCGTCGCAGCGGTGCGCGAGCTCCAGCGCCCGAGCCGCCGACGCGACGGCCGGCCCCCGCGATCCTGCCTGTGCGTGCGCCTGCGCGGCCTGGGCGGCGGCATCCGCAGCCGCCGGCAACGCCTCCCGATCGGCCAGCCGGGCAGCGACCGCGTCGAGGGCGGCGCCGTCGGCAGCGGCCAACGCGGCCGCGTGCGCGGCGGCCAGATCGGCGCCCGCGACGGTGTCGGCGAGCGCGGCCAGCCGCGCGGCCCCGCCCGGATCACCGAAGCGGACGGCCGCGTGCAGCGCGGCCACCTCGTCGTTCCCGTCGGCATCGTCGCGGGCCAGCACTGCGGCACGCTGAGCCAGCGCCGCGGCCTGGGAGACCGCGCCGGCCGCCGCGGCCGCCCATGCACCGGCGAGCTGGTGCTGCCGGCGAACCCCGGAGCCGCCGGCCGCGGCCAGCTCGGCCGCGGCACCCGCCGCGTCCCCGCGCATGCCGAGCACCAGCGCGAGCCGGAGACGGACGGGCCCGGTCGGGCGCTCGTCCGCGCTGCGCACGGCGATCGCGTCGCGCAGCACGCGGGTCGCGTCGGCCAACCGGCCACGGGCCGCGGCGGTGGTCGCCGCTGCCAACGGATCGGTGACGGGCATCGCCGGTTCGGGCACCGGCCCTGCGCCCAGCCTGCGCATTCTGCTCGTTCCCGCCCGGTCACGGACCAGCCGGCCCAGCAGCGGCACGGCCAGCACCACCTGGTCGTCCCGGACATGCAGCAGACCGGCCCGCTCCGCCGCCTCGACCGCGCCGGCTCCGGCCAGCCGTTCCAGCTCATCCGGGCCGATGGCGCCGCGCGCGGCCACCGCCTCGACGGCAGGGCGCGCGATCGGACCGACCGGCAGGTGCGCGTCCAGCAGGTCGATCGTGCGCGGCGACAAGGTCGGCGCTCCGGTCCAGAGCCAGACCCCGGCCATCTGCCGCATCCGACCCGCCGCAGTCTCGTCGGCCACCAGCGCCCAGGCCAGCGCGAGATCACCGCCGGTGAGCGCGTGCAGCCGGGTCACGGTGCCGGCCTCGACCTGGCCGCCGAGGGCGGCCTCCAGGATGTCGCGCAGACCGGTCACCGAGGGCGCGGCGACATCGATCCGGTCGAGCCTGCCGTCCTTCCACAGGGCGGTCAGCGGGCCGGCCGTCAGCGCGGTCACGACCACCGGCACCGCACGGGTGTCGACGAGCCGGTGCACCAGCGCGAGCGACGCGGGATCGAGCAGGTGGGCGTCGTCGACGACGAGCACTCCGCGGCAGCGGGCCGCCACCTGCTCGCAGGCGTCGCGCACCGCGTTGGCAGCGGTCAGCGCGGAGAAGGCGCCGAGCGGCACGACCGCCGCGCTCGTCGTCGCCGTCACCCATGCGCCCGGCCCGTGCCGCTCGGTGGTGGCCGCCAGCAACTCACGCGCGAACCTCGTGCGTCCGGCTCCGGCCGGACCGGTCACCAGGATCCCCGGTCGATGCCGCAGCGCCTGCGCCGCAGCCCGCACCCGCCCGGCCGCACCGTCGGTGAACGTCCATTCCCCCATCGGGTCCCCCTCCCGAGCAGTCCGAACTACTGCCTGGTCACGCTAGGAACGGCGGTGGCGCCGCACATCGGGAAGCGGCACCCCCATGTTTCGCCGGTCGACACCCAGATTCCGGCCGTGAACACCCATCAGCCCGGGGCGACGTACGAGCAGAGTCCGCAGCGACACCCCGTCCGCCAGCCACGATCCAGCGCCCGAGCACCCCTGGCGACGTGGCACCGACCGAAGGTTTGACCGCAGGAATTAGGGAGCGTCCGGTGGATCATGGAAGCCGGACGGGCAGGCGATCGGCCTACCGCACGACTCGGATGAACAGTCGAACAAGTAGCGCACTACGCGTGCCCGCCGACCGTGCCCCTGCACAGAATCCGGTGCTTCATCGCAACCTGGGGAGGAGCACCGGTGGCACTCGATCACGCAGTGACGGACGCTCTCCTCGGGGTCCCGCTGTTCGCCGACGTCGACCGGGAGATGCTCCCCCTGATCGTCGACGCGGCGAAGATCGTGCGGGTCGGCGCGGGGGACGTCCTGTTCCACGAGGGCGACGAGGGTGACGCGCTGTACGTCGTCGTGTCCGGGCGGCTGGAGGTGACGCGCGGCGACGTGTTCGTCGCCGCACTGGGGCGCGGCGCGATGGTGGGCGAGACGGCCCTGCTGACGGAGGGCCCGCGCACCGCGACCGTCCGCGCCGTGCGCGATGCCGAGCTGCTCTGCATCTCCCGGGACGGCTTCGCGCAGCTGCTCGCCGACCCGCAGTTCGCGCGCGAGCTCACCAGAGCGCTGGCGCAGCGGCTCTCCGAAGCGACCGTCGCCGCGCCGTCGCAGGGGCGCACCGTCTCGATCGTCACCGTGGCGGCCGCCGCCGACGGCCTGTCGACGAGGGCGGCCGCCGACGCGGTCCGGGCGGCCTGGCCGCGACCGCACCGCGTGACCGTCCTCGACCCCGGGATCGGCGCAGGGATCGGCGCAGCACCCTGGGCGGACCGGATCGAGCAGGCCGAACGGGCCAGCGAGCTCGTCGTGCTCGTCGCCGATATGCCGATCGCGGGCAGCGCGGACGACACCTGGACCCGGTTCGCGCTGCGCCAGGCCGACCGCGCGCTGGTGCTGACCCGGGCCGGCCTCGCCCCACCACCGGGATGGCGCGCCGAATGGGACGTCCTGATCGCGAGCCCGGCCCCGGCCGCGAGCGCGTTGACGCCGTGGCTGGGCCGGGTCCGTGGCCACCACTGGCTGCGCAGCGGTCCCGCCGCCGACGCCGACCTGGCGCGCGCCGCACGGCGGGTGGTGGGCACCTCCCTCGGGCTCGTCCTCTCCGGCGGTGGCGCCCGCGGCCTCGCGCACCTCGGGGTGCTCGCCGCGCTGACGTCCGCCGGGATCGCGGTCGATCGCCTCGGCGGCACCAGCATGGGAGCGCTGGTCAGCGCGCTCGCCGCCACGGGAGCCGGCCCCGCCGAGATGGTCGCCGTGATGCGCAGCCAGGTCGTCGACCGGCGCCCGTTCGCCGACTACACGGTCCCCCGGTACGCCCTCGTCCGCGGCCGGCGCGGCGAGCGGATGCTGCGCAGCCTGTTCGGGTCGACGGGCATCGAGGAACTGCCGACCGGGTGGTTCGGGATCAGCTGCGACCTGGGCGCCGGCGAGACCGTCGTCCACCGCGACGGCCCCGTGTGGGAGGCGGTCGCCGCGAGCATCTCGCTGCCCGGCATCGCCCCGCCGCGCCGATTCCGTGGGCGCCTCGTCGTGGACGGCGGCGTCATCAACAACCTGCCCGTCGACGTCATGCTCGACGACGGCGAGGGCCCGGTGCTCGCCGTCGACGTGGGCCGGCGGCTCGCCGCACCCGCGCCGGGGTCCGGATCGCTGCCCACCGTCGTCGAGACCCTGGCCGCCGCGGCGGGCCTCGCCGCCTTCAACGGCGCCAGCGTGGCCCGCCGGCTCGCCAGGGTGCTCATCACCCCAGAGCTCGACGACATCGGCCTGCTCGACTGGCACCGCCTCGACGCCGCGGTGGCCGCCGGGAGGCGGTCCGGCGAAGCCGCGCTCGACGCCATCGCCGCCATGCACGCGCCCGTGCCCCCGACCCTGATCGCATCGAGGAGACCGTCATGAAGGCTCGGCAACCGACCAGGATCGTCTGCCTCGGCGGCGGATTCGTCGCGGTGTACCTCGTGCGGGCACTGCGCAGCGCCATCCGTTCCGGCGAGGTCGAGGTCACGGTGATCAGCCGCGACAACTTCCACACCTTCCACGGGTTCGTCGGGGAGATGCTGTGCGGCCGCATCCAGCCCGGCCAGATCGTCTCGCCGGCCCGACGCGTCTTCGCCCCGGCGAAGTTCCACCACGCCGAGATCGACGCGGTCGACGTCGACCGGCACGTCGTGACGACCAGCCGCCGGCTCGACGGGCGGCAGGTCGAGGTGGCCTACGACCATCTCGTGGTCGGGCTCGGGTGCCGCGACGACGTCGAGCGCTACCCGGGGCTCCGCGAGCACGCCTTCGTCCTCGGCGGCTACGGCGACGCGTTCCGGGCCCGCAACCACCTGATCGGCGTGATGGAGATGGCCGCGAACGAGGCCGATCCGGAGGAGCGGCGCAGGCTGCTCACGATCGTCGTCGCGGGCGGCAACTACGGCGGCGTCGAGGTCGGCACCGAGATCGACGAGTACCTGCGCGGGCTGACCGTGCGGGAGTTCCCGACGATCGACCCCGCCGAGATCCGCATCGTGCTGGTGCACTCCGGCGACGAGATCCTCGGCGAGCTGCAGCACCGCCATCCCCGGCTGCAGCGCTGGGCGCAGCGGCACGTGGAGCGCAACACCGGGGTCGAGCTGCGGCCGCGACGGCGCGTCGCCTCCGCGACGGCCAGCGAGATCGTCCTCGACGACGGTGAGCGCATCCCCAGCCGCACGCTCATCTCCTCGACGGGAACGGCCGCAGCACCGCTGGTCGCGACGCTGGGCTGCGCCACCGATAAGCGCGGCCGCCTCCGAACCGACGAGTTCGTCCGCACGCTCGACGCGTCCGGGACCGCGCTGCCGGACGTGTGGGCCGGCGGCGACTGTTCCTCGGTACCGCACCCGCGCGGCGGCACGAACCCGCCGCTGGCGATCTTCGCGATGGCGACCGGCTGGCGGATCGGGCGCAACATCCTGCGCACGGCCCGCGGGCAGGAGCTCGACCCGTACCGGTTCACCGAGCTGGGCGACGCGTGCTCGCTCGGCAAGCGGCGCGCCGTCGCGCACGTCCGCGGGGTCCCGTTCACCGGCCTGCCGGCGTGGGTGCTCTGGCGGCTGTTCCTGCTCGCCTTCCTCCCGTCGCCCGGCCTCCGGATGCGGATGCTGTTCGACTGGGCGATCACCCCGCTGATCGGCCGCGACGTCGCGCAGCTGCACAACGAGGAGCCCCGGGCGGTGCGGCGCGAGCTCTTCGAACCCGGGCAGGACATCGTCGCGGAGGGCGAGATCGGGCACCGGCTCTACGTCGTCGTCTCCGGCGAAGCCGAGGTGCTGCGCGCCGAGAACGGCGCCGCGACGCGCATCGCCACCATCGGCCCGGGCGCCCACTTCGGGGAGCTGGCCGTCTTCGACGCCGCGCGCCGCAACGCCACGGTCCGGGCACTCACCCGGGTCGAGGTCCTCTCCCTCGGTCGCGACGCCGCGACGTCACTGTCGGACGCGATGCCCGGCGTCGGCGTCGAGCTGCGCCGCGGACCGCAGGAGCCGGCCGTCTCCCTGCCGGAGTCGCTGCGCCGGTTGTCGCCGCAGCACCGGACGGTGCTGGCCGACTACCTGGAGCCGGTCGAGTTCGCGGCCGGGACGCGCATCTTCGCCGCCGGTGACGCCGGCGACGGCTGCTACCTGATCGACAGCGGCACGGTCCGCCTCGACGTCCCGTTCGACGAGATCGACACCGACGCCACCATCGCCTACGTCGACGCCGACCAGGTCGTGGGTGAGCTGAGCCTGCTCGACGGCAGTCCGCGCTCGCTCCATGCGACCGCCGAGACCACCGTCGCTGCCCGGCGGCTGAGCGTCGAGGGCCTCGACCGGCTCGTCGCCGACCACCCCCGGCTGGCCGTCGGTGTGATGCACGCGCTCGGCGGCGACGCGGCGACGAAGCTCCGCGCCACGAACGAGCGGCTGGCCGAGCACCTGGCCTCCGACGGGCACGATCCCGAGGTCGAGGCGATGGTGGGTGCGGCGAAGGTGGCCGCGGAGAAGTTCGTCGACTGGGACGAGGCGCGCGTCGACGCGCTGCTCGAAGGGCTCGCGAACGCCGTCGCCGGGAAGGCGGCGAAGCTGGCGCAGGCCACCGTCGAGGCGACGCACCTCGGCGACGTCGGCGACAAGACGCTGAAGAACACCGTCGCGGCGCTGGGGATCTACCAGCGGCTCGTCGGGCAGGTCGCGCACGGCCCGATGGCCGCGGCGTCCGCGGCCGGGGTGACCCCGATCGCCGCCCCGGTCGGGGTCGTGTTCGGCATCATCCCGCTGACCAACCCGATCGCCACCGCCGTCTTCAAGACCCTGAGCGCACTCAAGGGCCGCAACGCGCTGATCCTCTCGTTCCATCGCGTGTGCCTGCCGCTCGTCGACGAGCTGGAGCAGGTCATGGCCCCCGTGCTGGCTGCGGCGGGCGCCCCGGAGAACCTCGTGCAGATGGTCCGCAACCGGGCCAGCCGGCAGCGCACCGCACGGTTCATGGCACACCCCGACGTCGGGCTCGTGCTGGCCACGGGCGGCCCCGGCATGGTCCGCGCCGCGTACCGCTCGGGTACGCCGGCCATCGGTGTGGGCTCCGGCAACGCGCCGGCCTGGATCGCCGCCGACGCCGATCCGTCCGCGGCAGCGGCGAAGGTCGTGCTCAGCAAGTCGTTCGACCACGGCCTGATCTGCGGTGCCGAGCACAACCTCGTCGTGGACGCCACCATCCGCGACGCGTTCGTCGACGCGCTGGAGACGAGCGGGGCAGCCGTGCTCGACGAGGCGGAACGGACGCGCTTCCTGGCCGCCGCCCTCACCGACGACGGCAGCGGGTTCCGTCCCCAGCTCATCGGCCAGGCGGCCGCGCTGCTCGCCGCTGCGGTCGGCGTGCAGCGCCCGTACCCGATCAAGCTGATCATCGTGCCGTGCGACGCCGACCTGGCCAGCCCGCTCACCTCGGAGAAGATGGGCCCGTACCTCTCCTTGTTCACCGTGGACGGCGACAAGGAAGCCATCGAGCTCTCGCTGGCGCTGATCCACAAGATGGGCAGCGGCCACACCGCGATCGTCCACACCGCCGACGACGCGCGGGCGGCCCGGTTCGCCGCGGTCATGCCGGCAAGCCGGATCCTCGTCAACTCGCCGGGCTCACATGGCGTCTTCGGCATCACGACCGGGCTCGAACCGTCGCTGACGCTGGGCTGCGGCACGTTCGGCGGCAACTCCACCACCGACAACGTGACGTGGCGGAACCTGATCAACACGAAGCGGATGGCCGCGTACCGCGAGCCGGCCTAGCGTGCGCGGGACTACGACCGGCCCAGGGCGGGGTGGACCGTCTCCATCCCGGAGCGGCCCTTCGTCGGCACCTGATCGGACGCGCCCCACCGGAACAGCTCGGCGACCCCGGTGTGGGCGGCGTCGGCGACGAGCACCCGGGCCCGACCCTCGCGCCCGGCGATGCCCGAGAGGCGGAACGCGAGGTTGGTCGTGTCGCCGACGACGCTCACCGCCGACTGCGGCAACGTCACCACGGCGGCCAACCCGTGCACGACGCCCCAGCCCATCTGCACCGGGTCGCCGCCGGGCCCGCGCAGCGGCAGGCCGGGCGCGACCTCCTGCACCCGCCGATCGGCAGCGAGCGCGAAGTCGATCGCCAGCTCGTTGGCCGTGGGGATGTGCCGGGTGTCCCACACCGCATAGAGGGCATCGCCCGCGTAATAGCTGAGCGTGCCGCGGCAGGCCTGCAGATCGGTGATCAATTCCGCATAGAGGGTGCGCAGACTCGCCGCGAGAACCTCACTGTCGGTCACCTGCGAGATGGTCGAGAAATTGGTGATATCGCCGACCACCATCATCATGGTGGCCATCCCGACTTCCGCCCGGGTGGCCTGACTGTTCGATTCCGCGCCGATCCCGAAGAACAGATCCGAGCGGAACTCGAACTCGGTGCCGCCGACCGTGACCCAGTCGCCCGGGCGCAGTGGCTGGGCCAGCGCCCTGGCCAGCCGCGATCCGTTGACGTAGGTGCCGTTGGTGCTCATGTCGACGATGAACGCCGCGTTGCGCGCCGCATCCAACCGGATCTCGAAATGCAGGCGGGAGGCCGTCAGATCGTCGATGAGGACCTGGTGCTCGGGATCGATCCCGGCGCACTCCCGACCGACGAAGATGCGATCGTGGATGGGCATCGACCGTTCATCGCGCGTGCCCGGCGAGACGACGAGAAACGCCGCCGCCTCCACCGTTCGCCGATCGGACATGACCCGAAGAATACGCGATTCCCGGGCACATCCCTAGCTTTTCAGTCCTCGTTCGTCTCGGTGCCCGAGAGCGGCTTGCCCTCGGCGAAGTAGGGCACCAGCCGATTGTTGAACATGGTGAGCGCCGACCCGATCGCCATGTGCATGTCGAGGTACTTGTAGGTGCCCAGCCGCCCGCCGAACACCACGTTCGCGTTCGCGGTCTCCTTGCGGACGAGCTCGCGGTAGCGCACCAGCTTCGCGCGGTTCTCCGGCGTGTTGACCGGGTAGTACGGCTCGTCGCCGGGGCCGGCGAAGCGCGAGTACTCCTTGACGATGACCGTCTTGTCGGTCGGGTAGTCGCGCTCCGGGTGGAAGTGCCGGAACTCCAGGATGCGGGTGTAGGGGACGTCCGCGTCGTTGTAGTTGACGACCGTCGTGCCCTGGAAGTCGCCCGTGGTGTCGAGCACTTCCTGCTCGAAGTCGAGCGTGCGCCACGACAGGGCGCCCTCGGAGTAGCCGAAGTAGCCGTCGAGCGGGCCGGTGTAGACCGTCGGCGTGCCGGCCGGGATCTGGTCGCGCACGTCGAAGTAGTCGACGTCGAGCCGCACCTCGATGTTCTCGTGCTCGGCCATCCGCTTCAGCCACGCCGTGTACCCGTCGACGGGCAGGCCCTCGTACGTGTCGTTGAAGTAGCGGTTGTCGAACGTGTACCGCACCGGCAGCCGGGTGATGATCGACGCGTCGAGCTCGCGCGGGTCGGTCTGCCACTGCTTGACGTTGTAGCCCTTGATGAACGCCTCGTAGAGCGGGCGCCCGATCAGGGAGATCGCCTTCTCCTCGAGGTTCTTCGCGTCCTTCGTCTCGAACTCCGACGACTGCTCGGCGATCAGGGCGCGCGCCTCGTCCGGGGTGTGGGCCTTGCCGAAGAACTGGTTGATCAACGCCAGGTTCATCGGGAACGCGTAGACCTGGTCGGCGACGCGCGCGAACACCCGGTGCTGGTAGCCGGTGAACTTCGTGAACCGGTTGACGTACTCCCACACCTTCTCGTTCGACGTGTGGAACAGGTGCGCGCCGTAGCGGTGCACCTCGATGCCGGTTTCCGGCTCGGGCTCGGAGTAGGCGTTGCCGCCGATGTGCGACCGCCGCTCCAGCACCAGCACGCGCTTGCCGAGCTCGGCGGCCACGCGTTCGGCGATCGTCAGCCCGAAGAAGCCGGAGCCGACGACGACGAGATCGAACGAGTCGTATTTGGCGTCACCCACGACGCCCGAGGGTAGCGGCGCGCTCTCGTGAGGTTTCAGCCGGTGTACACGGCCAGGGTCAGCGTGGCGACCCAGATCACGGCCAACACCTGCAGGACCCGGTCCTTCAGCGCGATCTCGTCGGGTGCACCACCGTCGCCGCTGTCGACGTCGACGGAGTACCGCAGCACGGCCACCACGAACGGCACGATCGAGATGGCCGACCAGGCCGTGTTGTGGTGCTCGTTGCGGATCTCGAAGGCCCACAGGCAGTAGTTCATGATCAGCACGGTGGCCGAGAGGGCCCACACGAACCGCAGGTACGACGCGGAGTACGCCTCGAGCGACTTGCGGATCTTCGCGCCGGTGCGCTCGGCCAGCATCATTTCGGCGTACCGCTTGCCGGCCACCATGAACAGCGACCCGAAGCCGGCACACAGCAGGAACCACTGCGAGAGCCCGATACCGGTGGCCAGACCGCCGGCGACGGCGCGCAGGAGGAACCCGGAAGCCACGATGCAGATGTCGAGCACCGGCTGGTGCTTGAGCCCGAAGCAGTACGCGAGCTGTACAGCCAGGTAGACCGCGATCAGCACCACCAGCTGCCACGTGGCGAACCAGCTGATGCCCAGCGCGGCGAGCATCAGCACGACGGCGAGGGCGAACGCCAGCCGCACAGGCACGATGCCGGCGGCGATCGGGCGGAACCGCTTCTTCGGGTGCACCCGGTCGGCCTCGACGTCCTTGGCGTCGTTGACCAGGTAGATGCCCGAGGCGGCGAGCGAGAACGCCACGAAGGCGACGGCGAGCTGGAAGGCGGTGCGACCGGTGAACAGGTCGCCGCTGGTGAACGGCGCGGCCAGCACCAGCACGTTCTTGACCCACTGCTTGGGCCGCATCGTGCGGAGCAGGCCCACTGCGATGGAGGTCGGGGTGCGGACCACGGTCGGTTCGCCGGTGACCGCTGGAACATCCGTCCCGGGGGATGGAAGGTCCGACGAAGGAGGGCCGGGGTGGGTATGGGCAGTCATCGCGCATCCTTCCGGCGCGTCAGCCTGCTCGTGAGCAGCGCGACCACGGCGCCGAGCGCAGACCC
>Ga0307513_10001972_pt1 | contig 29053 bp, 38 predicted proteins | sample 15_EM_MG_FD_202174 | JGI IMG/M metagenome (GOLD analysis project Ga0307513, IMG submission 202174) | Populus trichocarpa ectomycorrhiza microbial communities from riparian zone in the Pacific Northwest, United States - 15_EM | ecosystem: Host-associated > Plants > Roots > Unclassified | place... | reverse complement strand
CACCAGACGCAAGAAATGAAAGGCAAAGAAGGCACGGGAGATCCGGGAGGACCGGACGCAAAGAGCGGACGCTATTCGTCCGGAAGCGGGCTCTGTCCGTCCGGAGAAAAAGGTTTTTTTGCTGATGCTGGAGGCATAGACAGATAAGGTGGGCTCAAAAATTATGTGGCTTTAACTTTAAAATAGTCTATCGTCCCGGAACCAAGGGAGGCAAACCAGACCCTTGGAGCAGGCGGCCGGAGTACCGCGCGGAGGAGGGGAGCTACGCATCGCGAACAATAAATTCTGCAACCCAAGCACTTCGGAAAATTCCAGATCGCCGTTGTATAGGGTTCAAATGCTGAACAGCTGCAACAGTGATTGCCTTAAATGGAAAAGGAAATGGGAATCCGGGTACCATGACTCTCAGAAGACGTACGAATCCCGACAAAAGAGTCAAAGCTATCGGCAGGACTCAACCTCTAGAGTAGCCAAGACATTAACATCCGGGAAAATAACCTAGCCCTGGTTAAGATTGGCTTAGCCATCGCATTACCAGAAGGAACCTACTGTCGTATAGCACCTAGAAGTGATTCGGAAACTAAGGGAATCTCGGTAGACGCAGGGGTTATTGACGCTAATTATAGAGAAGAAGTCAAGATCCTACTCGTTAACCACAAGAGTATGGACTATGAAGTAAGGAAAGGTGACCGCATAGCTCGGCTAATTGTGGAAGGGTTGGATGATAAAGATTGGATGAAGCTAGAAGAATTGGATGTGACGGAAAGAGCAGAGAAAGGGTTTGGAAGTAGAGGGCTAGGAACGGAGTTGAAAGAAGTCCAACCGATGATATGCTTCCTTCAAGCAGATGGCAACCATCAGTTCTACGATCCTTTTGATATTAATCAACACCCTATGATACGCAAGGGTCAAGTCCTGCTATCCAACGCAATTATTGCTAAAGTCAGCTTAAGGAAATTTGAAGAAGATTTTCTATCATCAGTTAAAGAAGCGGCAATGCAGGATGAGAACTGGATGCGAAGAAAGGAATAGTTAGAAACCTTAACGAGGCAAGAAAAGGAACTGCCTAAGCAATGGTCGATATCCGAAGGGCTACCCTACTACAAAGATCGACTATTCATCCCCGATAATTAAGATCTGCAAACACTTATCGCTAAAAGTTATCACTATTCCAAAATAGCAGGACATTTCGGACAAGAAAAGATTATCACAAGAGATTTCTATTGGAAAAGGATAACCGATTGGGTAAACAACTATGTCCGATCCTGTACCACATGCCAACAAGCGAAAGCCCCAAGACATCCTCGCTTTGGGTTACTTAGTCCTCTACAAGTGCCTTATGCAGCTTGTGCCTCTACATCGGTAGACTTCATCACGCAGCTACCAACTCGGCAGGGTATACTCAGATCATGGTTGTAGTAGACCGATTCACAAAAATGGCCCACTTTATCAGATTACAAGAAAACGCGACCACTAAAGAGGTGGCAGAAGGATTCCTTAAGGAAGTATAGAAACTTCACGGGCTACCATCGGAAATGATCTCGGATATGGATGCGAAGTTTGCGGGAGAATTTTGGGAATCATTGTGTAAAAGACTTGGGATTGAGATAAAAATGTCGACAGCTTACCATCCCCAAACTGAGGGACAAACGGAAAGAGTCAATCAAGTGTTGGGAGGGTATCTTCAAATATTTGTCAACTATGATCAGGAAGAGTGGTATCACCTCTTACCCCTAGCCGAGTACGCCTACAACAACTCGGTTACAACGGCACAAGACATGACCCCCTTCTTCGCAAACTACGGATATCATCCACAAACCGAATGGCTAAAAGAACGAGAAGCACAAAATCGAGGAGCCAGCCTTTATGCCCACTGGATGCAAATGATACATCAAGAAGCGAGACAATCACTGGAAAGGACAAGGGAAGCTATGGGACGATATTAGGATTGAAAAGCGAAGCAACTACCAGACTTTAAAGGTGGTGACCTGGTTATACTCAACGCTAAAAATATCCGAACGAAACGCCCCTCTAAGAAGTTAGCTCCAAAACTTGACAGTCGCTTCAAAATCCTAGAACAAAGAGGAGAACTCGCCTACAAGGGAGAAATATCGGATCGATGGAAAATCCACCCAGTATTCCCTGTGTCGCTTCTCGAGCCCTACAGAACTTCTACTCGACCTGCCCGAGAACAACTACCGATGACCCCAGAAGATATAGATGGAGATCTTGAGTGGGAGGTGGAAAAAATAGTAAATAGTGAAATAATCTCTTATGAATGAAGAGTTCGTAGAAGTACCAGATCTTTTGAAGAACTGCGTTACTTTGTAAAATGGAAAAAGTGTTCGGAAGATGAGAACACCTGGGAACCACCGGAGCATTTAGAACATGCTAAGGAATTGGTTGAGGAATTTCATAGGGAGAATCCAGATATGCCAAAATTGGGCTAAGTAGTATTACTAGAGAAAAGGTTTTCCTGCAGTGGCCAAGTAAACGCGGAAGGTTTTTTACCCTACCTAGTAGAGTACTAAAAGGAATTTATATTTATCGCTATATATATACTATAAGGAGTTTGAGGTCAAACACCGTTGGTGGGAGGTAATATTACCCTATCGGGAATAGCTTACATAATTATGCGCGACATATATGCCACTATGGGGGAGAGCATATATCCGAACCCAAGCTGCCTGAGTAGGGACTTCCCGGAGGCATCTGGGAGGCTACTCAGAAACCACAAAGAGTTCACGTTTCAAGATATGGCTAACTGATTGGAACAATGATTAGAGAAGCAGTTCTCTACTCATACTAATGCATATGCATTATGCATTGATAAATGAATATCGGACTTGATCACTCCATATTCATGATACTATTAGTATGTAGGCATTTAGACTGCATATCCCATTATAGTCTATCAGGACGAAGAGATCAAAGACTGACTACTGGTGGAGTGGGGACACCCTCAGAAGAAATAGCAGTCAGGAGATTCTCAGAGTTGAGCTGTGCAAAGATTCAGGGTCAAACAATATTCGCACTTTGTTCTGACGAACTGAATTTCTAGAAAGTTACTTCTTTACTAGAGAAGTCAAAGTAGAGTGAATATTAGTATAAATAGTAGGGCTCTCCCCGATGGTTGAGAACATCATCAAGCAACGGAGAAGAGATCTTAACAATATTATAAGTTATTACGATATTCTTCTATTACTTTATCGAACAATTCTTCTTGAGCCTTCCTGACCTATAATCTGTTGTCACGAATATCCTCAGCCTAGTTAGCCCAGAATCCTACAGTGTTAGCTACCCCGTAATATGCACTACCAATTCCGGGAAAGGATCGTGTCCGACAATACCGAATTAGAAAGCAACAACAAGCCATTCCTATTCCTATCGAAAATCAGGCTATGGAGCCTTTGCCTATTATCAGAACCACCAATTCGAGAACCCGAATACGCAAATACAGTCAACGACTTTACCTCAACTCTCAGTATCAGAGGAGAATCCCATTGAGTCATGATCAGCGCTCTCACTGCTGGTATACCAAGAAAAGACAAATCCACCATCAAGGATGATATTCTGGACTTCTTACCTATGGGATTGGAGGAGAATTTGAAATCGGAAAGAATTCACCTGATATGGCAGCAGTAGCAAGACTGCAGGAACCACGAAGAAAGACCTATCTCAACTAGCCTCGTCTTAGTGGCCCAACATTAGATCTCAAAGAAGAAATACTCAGTCCAGCCTTACAAAGAGTAAAATATCAAATTAAATGCTCAGGAAGGAATCCGGCTGCCGGTGGAAGAGGACTCCCGCTTGACTGGAATGTCCAGCTGTATACTTTTCTTAAGTTACAGCTCAAAGCTGAAATGGAGTGGAGAAGGGCAGAGTTATATCAACTTCCCACTGATCCAATTTCCAAAAGGATGGTCCCTAATGAACTGGCTCTCCTAGTTGCAAATGCAGGCGGATGGGGAACTCCGGTTATGAACCATATTCTCCAAGAAGAGGTAATTTATATCCGGTCTGGCAAGCTGCCAGCTTCCAAACAAGGCCGTAATGTCAAATCGGTAAGTTGGCTATCAGATGAGGAGACTTTGTTTGCAATCCGAGAGTATATTTCGCTCGCAGCTGAAGGTAAAACTCTGATATCCAAAGTCTTTCCAATTTCTTAACACACTCTAGACTAATTATATTTGTTAAAATAGGAATGGATCCTGCAGGCCTGGCGAAGGCGATTACCGATTACTGGACAACAACCTATCATACTAAAATTCGCCAAAACTAGCAGAACCTCCCCATACTATCAACCTCCGGCATTAATCGCAAGATTAAAAATACTTTTTTTAGTAGGTCAGCTCATGCATGGCTCCTCAAGCTTTGTTGGAACTGGAAGACAGTTCGTAAGGGGATCTACAAGGATGGACACGAAAGGGGTGATGTTAAGGATTACCACAATAATGTATTCCTTCCCCAAATGGCTGTTTACAAAGCCAGAAAGATAGAATGGGATGAAAATCTTGAAGTAATCCCTCAAGACTATGGTGCAGGAGTCAAACCTCTGGTCTTTATTATACACGATGAGTCAACATTCAACTCCAATGATGGGGGTAAGAAGATCTGGGTGCATGAAGACAAATCTGCTCTCCGGAAGAAAGGCCATGGGCAAGGGTTGCATGTATCAGACTATTTGACATCTATTGGAAGATATGGAAATGGAGAAGCATGCGAAATAGTAAAATGTGATGGTGATATCTAGTGGACGGGCGAGCTTATGTTAAAGCAACTTACAGAAAAAGTCATACAAGCATTTTATAAATGATTTCCTGGATGTCAAGGGCTATTTGCCCTCAACAATGCGATAAATCATCAGAAATATGCATCTGATGCTCTACGATCTGGGAATATTAATCTCATACCCGGAGGGAAAAATACATTATCATTGCAAGATGGATACTTTACCAAACCTGATGATCCAAGTACCATTCTCAGCAGAAAATGGTCTTACCAAATGGGCAATTGAAGGGATTAAAACTGGTGTTGCAAGAGCGGAGCCTTTGGCCAGCAAACAGACAACTACTAACACAGTGTACAATTTCTGGAGATGCTCCTGGACAACGAAAGCCTATACCATTATGGAAGTATACAAGTAATGCAAATTGCTATGCTCGAGCTCTACTATCATCACAACCGGACTTTCAGGCTCAAAAGGGAGAACTTCAGGAAACATTGGAGGCTGCTGGGCATTTAGTGATTTTCTATCCTTCCTTTCACTGTGAGTTAAACTTTATTGAGCATTCCTGGGGAAGTGCAAAGCTTTATGCCCGAGCGAATTGTGAATATACATTTCCTGCTCTAGTAAGAATAGTGCCTGAGGCTTTGGCTCAAGTATCAAATAAATTGATATGGAAATACTACCAACGTGTATTTAGAATGATGGAAGCTTACAGAAATAACCTTGTTTATGGGTCTGAAGATTTTAAAAGGCATGTATTTTCATGTTACTCTTCTCATAGATGAATAGCTAAGTCTACAATACATGTATAATAGCCCTACTCACTTTACCAATATTATACATAAAAGTTCTCTGATTTTAATAATATCTTATACCAACATAACCTCAATGGTCTACATAGCCTCTGGTCTTTTATAAAATATATTTTTAACATAAAAGTCTTCTCTACTTAGAGCTTATATGTTTCTTTGAGCCTCTAATCTCATGTGACTTTGTCTTACATAATTAGACTTTGTGTACTAGGTTTCAAACCCTAAAAATCACACAAAACTTTCAAGGTGTTACACTTGGCATTACAGGCAAAAGTGTCACATTTTTTGTCAGAAAGTTAGTACAGAGTTTAGCCTTCCGGAACCATAGTCTAACATATATGTATCTCAACATGTAGATCCAAGAGAATATTAATTTTTAAAATAACCTATAAGGCCCTTCAGCCTGGTGAAGTAGGGACAGCATGAAACAGAATACTGGTTTAAAAGTTCGAGCACCATCCTCAGCCAGCACTTGTAAATGTTTGATTTGATGGTACAAGTGCTACCGAAAAAGTGAGTGCACACGTGGGATTTTACACCAAAAACGGCCATTTTCACCCACTTATTCCACTACGAACCACTGAATTAAAAATAAGATAACTACATAGAATGTTCAGAGAGCTATATGCTACTCAACTTCTATTGAAATATTAAGTAAATTAAAATTTCCTGAGGAGTAGTACGGGAGAGAAAGAAAATTTTCCTGAAAATTGCGCCAAGACCGTCATTTTTGGTGAGAAAACTGTGTCTTGGCAGAATTTGAAAGTTCAACTGTGTACTCCTCCTCAGGAAATTTTAATTCATTTGTGGTTTCAAAAGAGATTGAGTAGCCTATAGCTCTCTGAGAATTCTATGAAGTTATCTTATTTTTAATTCAGTTGTTGGTAGTGGAATAAGTGGGTGAAAATGGCCGTTTTTGGTGTAAATCCCACGAGTGCACTCACTTTTTCGGTGGCACTTGTAAATATGCTGGAAGAGAGGCTATCTACATTACCCACTAATATTTCATTTTATCATTTGCATAGCATGGGAAGAAAACACTTATTCTGTCAATGTCTTCCCCTCAAGTGTACCACTGCTACTGAGACATTACTTATGCACCGTACCACCTTTTTATGCCTGTCCCTTGTACCCTTGTACAGGTTACAGGATCGTATTTTGAACTTAAACCCCCCTCATAGTAATTTAACCGATCGCTTACTTTCTCCAACCGATACTCTTTCATATTCGTACAGAAAAGTCCTACATGTCCCTCATTACCGTACTCGCAATGTCGAAGCGTCTTTAAAAAAGACTGATATTGCATACCACCAAAATTTGGCTTTTTTGCTGGGATTTGGGCGGTATGCAATATCAGTCTTTTTTAAAAACGCTTCGACGTTGCGAGTAATGCCAGCATGCTCATGCAAGTATCGGTACTCGAGTACAGGACATACTCAGCCTCTCATGGTTATACTCGGCGCCAACCTCACATCCCGACAATAGCTCCTGCGAGATCCCGCTTCATCCGAAATGCAGGAATCGAGTGGAACTCCCCCTTCACATCACCTTTATCCGATGCCATTTAGCGCGAGATATCACCAACATGAAGCACAAGCCTCTCATAGCCCAGTCGTCGTCGTCATGATCTCCAACCCCATGAGGCTTTGTTGGTCCTTGGCAGGCACAGAGCAGTTATTTTTCACATGAAACACGGAGATTTCCCTTTCAGTGTTCCCCTCCCGTGTCTACTAAAGTACCCACAACTCCCTGTTTGTGTACCTGTGCCGGTACTCGTCTTAACCAATGCTTCCGCTGCTCCGCTCCTGCTTCCCACCAAGTCCTCTCCTCAATTCCTCCTCCCTTTCTCCACTCTCAGGTACCTCACGATGTTCAACTACTTAGCGATATCCTTCATACTGCCACTGCTGCTCCCATCTGCTTCGGCCGCGGATTGTGAGTGCTATAGGACCTCCACGGGAAACTACTTCACAGACTACGAATTCCAGGACTTCCGCAAACATTCTGGTCCCCTCATTATTCCCGAACTGCCAGACGCCTTGCCGAGGAACATCACACCAAACGCAGAGGATTACTCGTCAAATCCAAAAATCGGAGCCTTCCAGGATGGCTATATAATGTCTGATGAGTTCACAAGCCATTGGTCTATTCAAGACTGGGGGAAAGAGCCCACTAGCGAGTTCCCAATAAGGATGCAGAATAGTCGGAGCAATATTTATCTTGGTATTTCTCTCCCTCCTAGCTGCAGGCTAAGAGTTCAATAGCTCATGAGTCTGGGTGTCAGTTTCTGCTGATTCGAGTAATTCATCCTCGAAATTGGTGCTGAGAACTCATCGGTTTGATAAATTCCACTCCTCAGCTGAGGTCGAAAATTCGTATACATCCCACATCCACATTTATGGTATATATCGCCCAACAATGGTTAATAGAGGTTTAGGATTCGAAACATCCTCTATGCTTCTATCCGCATTCGCGCACGAGTTTATGGTGCCTCCGGTGCCGTTGCCGGCTTATTCATCTTTGACAACGGCCAGAACGAATCTGATATCGAGATCTTGACCCGTGATGATCCCACTGAGATCCGGTATTCCAATCAGCCGGTACTGGATAATGGTATGCTATCACACTCTTTCCATCTTCCAGAGCTTAGACTATCTTGGAGACCATAAAAGACTAACTGATCTGGGAAAGGCGGGAACGAGATTCGTGGCTCCTCCACAAAAGTAAACATGACAACACAGGATACTGTCGACGGTACCCAAGCAGAGAAACTCAAAAAACGCAAGACTCCCACAGTCCAGATTAAATATGACGATTGGCATACCCACCGCATCGACTGGGTATCAGGCAAGTCATCCTGGTTCGTGGATGGCGAGCACTTCCTCGATAAGAAATATGGCGTTCCCACCGTTCCATCTTACTTTGTTATGGTTTGTTTCTCAGGTTATTACTCGTGGATATGACTAATTGATTGGAATGCAGAATTTGTGGTCTGATGGCGGCGTCTGGTCTGGAAACATGACGAAAGGAGAATCTGCCTATATGGAAATTGAATTCGTAGAGATGGCGTTCAACGTTTCTGAGGACGGCCGCGACTCCCCGGGCAGGAAAGTGAAGAGAGGCAAAGGTAGTAAATGCGGCAAGATATGCGTGGTTGACGGCGTGGCTGTCGTCGGAACACCTGAAGGTGCGAAGGGTGCAGCATTCAAGAGGGCTGTGGACCCCAAGCTCCTAGGTATGGCTCTATTGGTGGCTATCGTATTAGCTTTTTAGGGCAAGGCGGGAGTGTGAGGCTTGCCGTGGTGATGTGGGATCCGTTGGGTGGCTGGCTGGTTAGCTGGTGGGTTGGATTTAATAACTTAATCTGCCCAGAGGTGAAGCCATGATTGTCTAGAATAATAATATGATACTCTCTTGATAATCACCTGTTATGATACCAAGAATATATGTGCGTTAGTCCTACACAGGAAGTGGAATAAGGTTGTTGAACACGACACGGGCAATCTGTCAGGGGTCACTACAGGGAGGCTGCAAGCGTGCACCCTTTGGTTAAAAAAAAGCAGGAAAAGTTCATAATAGAACAGGGGGCTCGGGCATGACAGAATACCATTTGCAATCTGGGTGATCAAGACCTCTTATTCAAGTATAATAAGTAGGAATATAGATTTATGTTTTTTGCTAATATCTCCAGTTGATGCCAGGAGAAAATTTCCAAGAATAGCCCTGCCGCATGTGGTCTGTAAATGCCTTGAAATGGTGTATGAACCAGTAGTCATGGCAGATTCTAGATATTTTCTTCTCAACAACCTCCGAACCGCACCTTGCTATGCTGCACAACACAGCAATAACGAACCAGTCACTATTCCTATCCCAGCCAGACCTGAATCCAGTCACTTCCTTCCGACAGGCCCTCACATCACTAAAGTATGTTGCCGTTTTCCGGCAAGACAGGAATAGCACAACTCCCCCTCTCTAACGCAAAGCCCACGCAGACACTCGCAGCAGGGCGCCTCTATCCTTACCATCTGCAGCCGGGCATGAAGACATGCTTTTTCGTCTCCCAAGAAACGGTCAACCCATCTCCACAGAACGTGAGCGGCGATGCCCCCCACCGTAAGAGCTCCAATAAACGATCCCCGCGCTAGGACCTTGTAGTTGGCTCTCTTAGTAAGGTCTAGAGTTTTTTTTGTTTTCGTCTCGAGGGGCAGATTTTTTTTGTTTTTCGCCCGCTTCCCACAAGAGGAAATTTCGCACTACTTAGCACAAGGATCGTTCATTCGAGTTCTTACGGTATATGACCCACAGGCACAAGACCGTGAGTTAGCACCCCGCCTACCACGCCCTGGCCAGGTGTCAGCCCCCCCTACAGTAGGGACACCTCTCATGCGTATTACGAGGAATGGCCACGATCGAGGGGTAGAATTACTCTCGGTAAGGGAAGATATAGAGCCTTAATACACCGCCCAGTACGGATAGATGCCATTAGCTTTAACTGCCCAGCGGGGATGGGTAGATGCCGTAGTAGTATTCCCCGCAAGTGGGCGATCCCAGCTCGCTTACCTACAATGACACAAGTGCTCTGGGTGCCGCGGTGCGGAAAGGGGATGTTGGTGTTGCCAAGGCTTTAGCGGATCAAGGCGATGTGGGTTTGAGTCCGGAGGAAGATGAGTTGCATAGTGAATTGTATACGGGACCTTCCCTTGTGAGCACCACAATGCTGTTAGGGGGTTCTCGAAGTGTGTGAAGGTGGATATGGATATCGTTGAAGCCGATTCTGATGGGAAATACCACCGGGCTGGGTGCTTGAGTTAGTAGGGGGTGAGGCCAACCAGTTTGTCATGGCGGACTTAAAGGGTTTGTGAAAACTGTGAAATGTAGACCCCCTGATCGATGCAGAAGTCTGGTGTCGCTACTATTTTCCCGCATATTAAGTACACAACACGGGACCTCATTTTCCCCCGCAGGAGGTACTGTTAGCTGCCCATACCCTCCCAGCATGATACATTCCTATCTAATGCCAGGTGGGATTGGATGGGGCGAGTGATAGATTGTGATTATGGCCACATATTCTCTAGCATTCCAATCAAAGCTGCAATAATTGATAAAGCAGCTCTACGGGCAAGACTACGAAAGTTAGCGGAACAGAAAAATAGGCCCCCACAACCTCCCCTATTGGCTACATGAAGAAAATGAGAACAAAAAAAGCAAGGCTCTACCCTTCAAGTTCCTGCCCCTGGAACTCTCCAAACTTGGCCAATGCGTCATCGAAAGTACTATCACCGTCCAAGATCCTTCTAACTATTTCAATGACTTCATCCTGTGTTCCACGAATCTGCTTCATCCCATCACGCTCACGCAAAGTGATGGTGCCGTCCTTGAGGGACTGGAAATCGACTGTAACACCAAAAGGAGTTCCCAACTCATCATTGCGAGCATAGCGCTTCCCGATGCTCGTAGAAGAGTTGTCTACTCTATTTGAAATTCCAGCCCGGCGGATCTTAACGGAGAGTACAGTGACAATGGAAGCGAAGTCCGAATTCCCAGAGAGAGGGACGATGAGGACTTTAGTTGGTGCAATCTTTGGGGGGAAAGACAAAACACCACGAGCTTCATCGCCGGGGCGAGACCAGTAGATATGCTCAATCAGAGAGTAGAAAATACGGCCGATACCGAAAGATGGCTCGATAACATTAGGAGTGTATTCCCGGACTAGCACAATTAGTAAGATTAATAACACAGAATTACCGACGGAGTAGACTTACCGTTTAAGCTCTTCTTATTCTTCGCAATCGTAACCCTCTCTAGCTCCACTGAGCCAAGGCTTTCAACTTCAACAAATACCTTTCCACCAGCTTCTTTAACAGCGGCAAGCTTCTCCCGATCCTCCTGCGAAATTCGTGCAACAGCATCCTCTATTTTCTTGGCATCCTTTCGAAATTTAGGCCCAAGCCACTTCTTGTCAATGTCCATATCCCACTCCTCCCAGAGCTTCGGAGGCTCGAGGATTTCCCTAACTACAAGCTGCTCACCAGTCTTATTAGAGTGAACTGTAAGATCGTAGGCTGATCTATCCGCACAGCCCACGCATTCGATCCATCCATAAGAAGTAAGCAATTCAGCATCCCAACAATCCGCAGCGTAATGGGCCATCTCATTGGGCATATGCTGTCTAAAGCGAACCTTTTCCTGATCTATACCAAGCTCCTTCAGGAAAAGGTGAATTCTGGCCAGGAAATAACCTAAGGTTTCATTGTCCACCATCCCTTCTTTGACAGCTTCACCCATAGTCTTTTCGACAGTAGTTGTCTTGCCTGACGCCTGTATGGCGCGTGGAAGGAATCTGAGCGAGACCTTATCTGCAACCTCGGGAAATCGAGGGTGCTTTTTGTCAAGCGGATCGACAAAATGTTCAATCTCAGCCATGAGAAACTCACGGACACGGAGTAGTCCTGAACGCGGAGAAATCTCATTACGAAATGACTTTCCTATCGAGGCCGAAGCAAAAGGCATGCGCAGGTTGTTGAACTCATATAACTTGTTGAATGTCAAAAATTGACCCTGGGCTGTTTCCGGACGGAGATATCTACGAGTTGTTAGGCATGACTCACAACCAGAAACAAACGAAAACAAATGTTACCCCGGGAGATTGGCGCTGGGGCCAATCGACGTCTGAAACATCAGGTTAAAGGAAACCGGCGGCTCAAGCGGATTACCAGTGGTAGGACTAGTAATTCCATAGTCGACAATAAGTTTCCCAAGCTCCTCACCGCTGTAGCTATCAATCTAATCATCGGTAAGAATAACGGCCAGATATAGTTATGTTAAAGTATGAGTCCATAGCCACCAACCTTAGCAAGTATTCCTTCATATTCCTGGATAACCTCGTCATCAAGTTTGATAGCTTTGATATCCTTCAACTTCTTTTTTCGCTTCTTCTTATCGGCGTCTTCTTCCTCCGCAATCTTCCCCCCTCTTGCCTCCTTATCACCTTTAAGCCGGGCTTCCAGAATTTCCTCAACGGTGTGGTCAGCCCTAAAAATCTCTCCAGTTTTTGGGTCTTTGCACATCCAATCTGCAAATTTATCGACATGCCCAGAAGTCTTTAAAACCTCATGTGGAGTCAGCACAGTACAGTCTACCTCCAACATATCCTCTTCGAGAACAAAGTGCTTTCTCCACGCATCTATAATATTGGCCTGAAGGGAACATCCAGGCGGGCCGTAGTCGTATAGGCCAGACACACCACCATAGAGTTCGAAAGAGGGGGTATAGAAGAGCCTCCTGCGAAGGAGGGTGTCAAGAGTTCCACGATCAAGCGGGGCTCCGGTTTTAGTGGTAGCCATGATAGGAGGTGTTCTCAGAGCTCCAAGGAAAGTTTTCTTGTCCAAAGTAGGAGTACTTTCTGTACTAGAAAATGTCAACGAATTGCGAGATGATGTCCGTAGGGAACAGTGAGTGAGAGAAATGGGAATGAGGATCCCGAACAAGGAAGAAAGGGGTGTGACGCGTGGGCGGCAGTGGCTAAGGAAAAAGCGGGGGAGGGGCATAGGGGGGCAGAATACCAGAAATGGTGACAAGAAGCTCAGTTCGACGGAAAAGTGTACTCTCTCGTCTTTGCCAAGAATACCTCCACCAGCCGATATTTTGCTGGAGTTCTCACTAAATATTCGGCTCACGGAGGTATTCTTGGCAAAGACAGGTGAATAGCACTAATTCCTGCGAGGTGAGTATGATGCCTCATTCGACTTTGCCAAGAATACCTCCGCCTGCCGATATTTTGCTGGAGTTCTCGCCAGATGCTCGGGTCACTCAGGTATTCTTGGCAAAGACGGGTGAATATATCTCTGCTGGTTCAGTTTAACTGTTCCCTACCGTACCCTTGTACTCGGGCGCAAATTAAAGATCTGGAAGAAGTGACAAACAAAATGTATGGTCGCAACATAGATATCGAGGTCACTCCTTCCGGATCTTTAATTTGTGCCCGAGTATGATACAAGGCAGAGAAATAAGATATGGAACAGTATCTCAAGGTTAAACCAGCTAACTATCCCTATTTGCTCCGGTTAATCGGCTCCTCTGGTTAAATAGTTACGTGACTAATCAAAAGTCCTGGCGATTCTCGGTTTCACCCCAAAAATAAAAAAAGCTGCACTTTTTTCTCTAATTGTTGGTATCATAATATTATGATAATATTATTATCCATATCTCATCAGAAACTAAATCTCCTTTTTCCCAAATTTCTGATCTAAAGTTATTCTATCTATATAATATCCTATCATTAATTTCAAGTATGATACCGAAAAAACTCTTAAAATTCGCTTGCTCCAAATACCCCTGTCAGTCGCTGCACCAGCCCGCCGACACAATTGCGAGGGCAAGTTCATGAGGTCCAACCCAACATTTAACACAGGCTATCATGCCGAGGAATCACTAATCCTTCTTAAGGACTTTTGTCCCTGAATTCCAAGATTAGCGAACAAACGGAGCTAATAGATAGCGAATGTGAGAGACATCTTGGCAACAAGATTATTTTGCTCGGCCGAGGTAAATAATAGATGTCTCCTACGAAAACTTCTCCCTTAGCACCTACGCTTCTATAGATCTTAGTCACGTTAGGGAAAATCAAATATCATACCACTGAGTAAATTTTTACTCTACCAGTAGTATCCATTAAACCGATGGGACACGCAGATTCCGTTCCTTCCGTATGCGGAAGCTCTATGCTGTGGCTCAGCAACTTTCCACCAATAAAAGCTCGGTATGATATTAACAATTCTTGCTTGGCAAAGCTATTGAGCCACAGAATAAAGCTACCATAAACGGAAGGAATAGAATCTGCGTGTCCCATCAGTTTAAGGGATACCGATAAGAGCAAATGGGCCCCCTTCAGCCCCGCAGATTTTCTGGGTATGATAGGCCAACCACTCTCCCTCCAGCCATCGTGTCCGATAGGCTATTGATCCAGATGCGCTGCGACCGATATTCTGCTCGCACTTCGATGGTTGTATCATTGTGGCCAGGGGAAGTTATAGTACGGGTATTCTGGTATCAGACAGGGAAGAGAAGGTATCGGCAGGCAGCAGGGCAATGGTCTATCCCCACAGAAAAAGAATACGAGCCACACAGAAAGCCACTCCCGAGTTTGGAACAAAGCCGACTCTCTAAATCATCACTCTCATTGTCTACACGCCAGGAGTGGTGGGCAAATCCCGTAACGCAAAGAAGCGAATGATAGAGGGATAAAAAATTCCAAAGGTTCCCCTACCAGAGTACAGCAGACCCAGATACAGGTATAACTTACCACACTGTGCTGAGGGCTTCCCACCGAAGTTACCCTACCTTTAAACGCCAATTTCCCCAATGACCCTGACTCGCATTTTGCAAATCGCAATCCCAACTCTCCCATCTTCTTTCCACATTCGACATTATGCCACCAAAGTTAAAAGCGAAACCCCGGCCTGTTGCGAGGCGAGGGGTAGCAGCACCTAATAACTCCGCCTCCATTTCAGGTGACTCAACGACACCCCCAGAAAACCCAACCGACTGCCCAGCACCTATCACAGATCCTTCCTCGGCGGCACCGGAGCCAGTACAGAACGTTCCAATCCCCCCTCCAGTCGGCCGTTTGGATAGTTTATCTGTGGCTCGAAACCCTTCTACTACTCGCGGAGCAGCGGCCCCATTAGTCAAGTTTAAACCCAGAAATCCCGGCCGGCGCACACAAGAGTGAGTAATGGAGCTACTGCCTTTTACCCCAACCTCTATAGCCCACGTTAATCCCCTCTAAAATTTAGGGAACGCGAAAACCTCAATGCTAGGTTCCAACATGTCACTAGTCCGAAGCCCCACCCCCGAGGCAGCGGGTCATATCGCGGGACCAGAGGTAGGCGTGGTGGGCGAAGCGGCAGAGGTGGAAGAGGCGGTTCCGACGCTGTGTCTGCCTATGCACCAGCCACAGCATCAGGACCTTTTGCCTTAGGGAGTGTCTCTACAGGTGGTAAATCAATCTATCTATTCCTAGAATATAGCTTTCTAAGTTTCTACAGCTCCAAGATCCAAGGTTGCCGTCGAGCGTGGCATGGACCGTGAAAAATATAAAGAATTCGCCAGATCCGGTGCAAAGCGCGACATGAAGGCTCGAGCAAAACCAGAAGGCGAAGCTCAAGATGGGCAAACACTCGCGTATACATCATCAGACGATTCTGATGGTCCTAGAATGGACGTGGAATATATCTCATTACTCGATGAAGGCAACTCTGAGGACGAAGATGGCGATAAAGCTATGAGTTTCGGGTCAAGCCATTGGGGCGCAGGTGCTCCCGTCAGAGTCCCTCGAAGCGAACACATCGATCGGACTGCCACGGTCAATACGGATGCTAGCACGAAAAAAGGCAAATTTGATCCAAGAATCAAGAATGAGAGCCCGTTTGAGGATTCGGTTAAGGTCAAAGAGGAGCCAGCAGATGACAACATGATCACCGAGTGGCCTTCATCGCCCGAAGCATCAAGGAGAACCAAAGCCCCTGCCTCATCTCCAGGAGTAAAAAAGAAAGAAATCAAGTCACCCACAAAGAGGCGGCGTTCGAGTTCTAACAAGACAAAGCCCCTGTTCACTAGCGCCGAGACCAAAGAAGAATTAAGGGTTGAGGAAAATGATCGACTAAGGACGCTGGAGGAGCTAGCGGGGAGCTTTACCGATATCAAGCTCGACAAGGACGGTGACGTTGGCATGGTAAGTATATCCCAGAATACACGCATTTATGTACATATTCTTAACTATCCCAGGGCGAGGCGGTACGAGAGCCAAGGAACTCAGAAACTGAAAATCAGATATTTTTCTTTCAGTTTCCAACCATGTTGCCACAACTTGTCGCCCCCCCAATTAGAGAGAAAGGGCCGGAAGAAGCCCCCACCGCACCAAATAACTCCAACCCAGCATCCACAGAAAAGCATATAGTAGGATCTTCCACTATACCCCCTTCGGATATTGACCCTAAAGGTCGTACTGCGGCTCCTCCCCAAACTTCGGGTCCCCCTCCAAGCTCTACACTTCCGGAGACTAAGATGCCCCCTCCCCCTACCATTCCTAAGCAAAGCTTAAAGGTTCAACAGGCATTATTGGAAGCGTTTCCTCCTCCAGGTATAGCAGGCAAGCTTCGAGTTCACAAATCTGGTCGCATGACGATCCTTTGGGGAAATCCGGTGGATAGTGAACCGTTTGAAATGGAGGTTTCCCGCGGAACCGATTGCTTATTTCTACAGGAAGCTGTGGTAGTCAAGGAGGCTTCCCCTTGGGGAGAAGAGGATGTAGATGAAAAGGGGGCGCGGAAGGGTGCAGCATTCAGTCTAGGCCAAGTCCAAGGCAGATATGTAGTTTCCCCCGACTTTGACGATTTGGCCAGGAGTGAGAAGAGACGAACGAGAAAAGGCAAGGCCAAAGACCGTGAAGTGGTCAGTTAAATTATTTCATGTCGCTTACAAGCCAACGGTACGACGGGCCACGAGACAGTTATGTCCTGTATCATTTTATATCATTCCTTTATTAAGGTTCCTCCGCACTGCACGAGTAGCCATGGGAATTTCAGAGCAGTACGAAATCGAACTGGTTAGTTCCTTCAGCCAAAGTCATGCTACAGCACACGCTTAAATGTAAAGAACGAAACCCCACATCACCAGTCTTGCGAGTGATACATTGTGGAATGAAGAGCTCACTATCAGCATCAACGCAACGTAATGTACTCCTAGTAGCACAGTACCAAATCATAAGGCAAGGCCGCCTTTGCTAAAGGCAGCGTATCACTATCGTAGACGGGGCTAGAAACACTCCCAAGTAACATTAGAACGCCATGGACGTAATCCTCCACATCACCACCGCTCTTAGATGTCGTATACCCCTAGCAGCCCGCAAACAGAATTGGTATATTAATCCCCTCTATTCCCCCTTCCTCCCTTCTCCATTCCTCGCTCTTCACTCAACAACCAACGTCACGGCAAGGGGAATTTATCCTTACACACTTGGGGAGCCGGACCCTGTGAAAGCTGATATGGCCCACACCCCTTCTCATGATAAATGCGATTCCGAGCCAGTCGTTGAAGAGGGGCATGCCGAGAAGACCCTCGACGAAGGTATACCCAGTTCCCAATGGCTCGCTTACATTTCTAACACAGTGCCAGAAGAACATACGGAGCCCAAGGCCGCCGATCCCGGCGCTGGATCATGCTGCATGAGGCCCGATTCTAGAAAGTGGGCTTCTTTCACGATATCCGAATCCGGGCGACTAACCGTGAATAGGAACTAGCCCCGGATGGGTTTTAACTAACACAGATTCTGAGGACATTGAGCAATGGCACGGGGGAGCAGGGTGGCTGAGCGGATAGGCCTAAGCTTGGTGTTTGTTTTACGCTTACAGCGCGTTATTAATTTTTATCGCGGGATGGACATTGGCGTCGTTTCCTTGCCTTCTCTGTTTCCCGTGTCTCTCAAATATGAGGAATGACGGCCACTACGGTACCCTACGAATTACTCGACTCAAGCCTACCGGTAGAAGACAAATGGCCTTGGGTATTGGCAAGGGTATCGCGAGTTGCCAACCATCGATCACAGGACATCGCCGATACCGTACAGTAAATTACCGTACTCAGTTCCAGGCGGCTAGGCTACTACCACCAGACAATATCAAATGCTCGCTAGCCAATACTGCTAAAATGGCTTACTAATCTCCTTCCATCTACGATGCCACGAGACTTACTCCCACCCCCCCCCCCCCCACACAAAAGAGATAAGCACTGCCACCGCATGGTTGGATGGATGACTAGTGGTACATAACAGCAATCATATATCCCACCCCAACATTCCACCGTGTCACACCCCTCTACTCTCCCCAAGAGCCTCATTCCCACCACTACGAGTACCGCTCTCCCCTTCCTGCCTGAGCAGCTCCTCCATAGCCCCCTGTACCCTCCCATCCAATGTGATAGCTATTGGGGCAACCCCAGGCCGCCCTTCGTTTAGCAGCATAGGGTCAATGACGCCCTCTACACCACTCGTGAGATTGAGCTCCTGTCCCCACTCTCCGCCACCTTCCTCTTCTCCTTTTCCTCCTTCCTCCTCTTCTTCCCCTTCCTCCTCCTCCTCCTCCTCCTCCTCGTCTTCTCCCCCGTGTTCTTCCTCTTCCTCCCCTCCTGCGATCGTCATGGCCGGTCGAGCCTGCGTAATCCGTTCCCCCAAGCGCCGTCTCCTACGTTCCTGCCGCTCCTCCTGCTCACGCAGCTTCCTAGCGGACTCTTGATCCTCATCCTCAGATTCCTGCTCAAGCACGTCAACGTAGTCCGCGTCGGCGGGTGTGTGTCCATCGGCGAGCGCACGAATCTTGAGGCGCATTATGGTCTTTATCTTGTTCATTGTTGTGGAGTGGTACCAGCCGTCTGTATACTATTTCACGAGTATAAGTCTATGCACAAAATGCCTGGTAAGGTGAGGGGGGAGATAAAACGTCGCATTTCGACCGAACCCTAGCGCCATCAATTACGCCTTTCAACAAGGGGTCTGTAACGTCGCAGAGTTGAAAGCATCGGCCGTCGCGCACGAGGCTCTTCCCGTCGAATATGTGGCTTGCACCGGTCCTCGCCTTCTCCCTCCCCTTGGCCGTCTTTTCCGTGTCGACTTGGAAGAATACGGCCTGGTACACGCGGTACTGCGAATCCGCGCGTGGGTCCAGCCCATACACGACGCAGGTGTCGCGCCAGGGCCCAGCGCGCCACATGTATGCCACGTGTACCATGGAGAAGCGCACGAGGCTCTGGAGGTTCTTGGGGAAGTGGTTAAAGAGGGCTCTGCGTGTCCAGATGGGCCGTTGGTCGAAGAGCTTGCGCAGGTGGTCGACGCACTGCTTGTTCACGCGGTCGAGGAGGTCATAGGGTGGCAGTGAGTCTGGGGGGTGCAGGGGGATGGCGGGGGTAGAGATGTGCATCATTGGCGTGAGCGTCTTCGGCGCGGCCTGGAGGTTCAGCAGTGCAGGTTTGCCAGCCACCAGGGTCTTTTTGATGGCGGGGTTCTGGCGGTAGTGGTAGTTGTGTTGCATCGTCGTATTCGAGAATGCCGGCGGGGGTAGAATGGGATGCGGATCGCTAAGTCCGCGACTTGGCGGGATGTCAAAGTTCTTGATCTTCTCATCTATAATAGCTCCTCCAAATCAGCACCACCACCACCACCATACAGAGCTCCTCAAAAAGGACAGCACAAACACTCCAAGCCCCCTAATTCAACCCTAACCCGCTGCACAATCTCCATATCCGCCGTATTAAACTGATAATTCGCCATATCCCTAAACCTCACTGTTTGCGCAATTACCCCCACAGGTTCGACCGTGTACTCCCCCCCGGCATCACGTAGCTTCTCCAGCACGTTGCGCTCATCCGGGCCTTCCCCAGACACACGCTTACGCTTCGGTATGCGGATCTTGAGGAGTATGTTATTCGTCCCAACGGTTTTCGATTGAATGGGTGGTTGCATGACATCCTCAGTCCGGAACCGGAGGTCGAGGCCGGAGGAGGCATTCGTTTCGGAGAGCTTGTAACTCCGTTAGTCGAGAAAGCGCCAGGACAGAAGGAGGAATGAGAGTGGAACCTTTTTCAGTGCTTTAGCGCCGCCCAGCGTCTCGATCGCTTTGTCCACATTCCTGATGATAGCCGGATGCTCGATCGAAATTATTTTTCGGGGTGGGATGGTGTGCCAGGGGGCGTACCCACTTCTCGGGTGATGGGGTGTTGCGGATGCTTGGGGGAGGGGTTGTGGTTGAGGGGGTGGTTTTAGTGCACGAGGCATTTTTGGCGGCGGCAGTTGCGAGCGGCCACAAAAAGACCAGGAAGGTTGACAAACGGTGGCGGATTGAATGAGTGCGAGCTGAGTCTCAGAAATCAAGTTAAGGTTTGTTGCTTATCGATACTTGTACCAGTAGCGTGTCTTGGCCAAGACTACAAATTGGGTCATGGGGCTGGGACTACGGTACCGTAAAAACTCTTGCGATTCACCATCGGATTATCCTCGCGAATCGAGTCATCGCCCAAGATAGGTTTAGTTTGGCAAGTTCAAGAGATCATAAAAGGCCAAAGCACTTGGGGCTATGCCACATCAGGAAAGCACTAATCCTTCTCAAGAAGCTTTGCCCCTTCACCCCAAGATCAGAGACCTAACCGAGATGGTGAATCGCAAGAGTTTTTACGGTACTATACTAGTACAAGTACAAGTATCAGGCAACAAGTTTGTACTCTACCACTAGCGTTGTTGGCACTTGAAGTGCCTTGTGCCAGAGTGTGGTGAGATTGGCCGATGGCACAACCTTGAACAATTCCACCGCCGTAGACCAGTTTGTGCAATTGAGGAAGCAAATATTGGAGTTCTTCAGCCCAGTGAGAACTTACAAGGATACAAATGGGGGATATGCAATGTGAATTGGGCTTGTAGAGAGTTTCTCCTTTTTTTCTTCTTACAAAGTCATTTTATTGGGACATATATTGCCTGGGCACTACATTGTGCCGTGCCGGGCACATCGATTTGGAGGGTTGTGCCATGGCACAAACTCTGGTAACTTCGTGCCAACAACGCTATCTACCACACAGCGCTCGAGTAGGTACTCGAGTATGATATCGTACCGGTAGGATAATTACGGTAATTACCGGCAGTCTCAGTTACGGTACTGACGGATCACTTCCGGGCAAGGCGTTCTTTGGTGGCTGTTTGGCAATAGACCCTCTGATGATTAAAAAGACGGTTCGGAAAACGAAAGATAGGCACGAAGAAAAACCACAGTCAAAGATCAAACTGTCCTCGATAATTGCGGTCCTCCTCTTCCTGCGGTTGTTGCTCGCAGACGAGCCCTTTTTCCCCTGAAACTATGCTAAATGCCAAGCCTTCTGTCTGGACCTAACCACGATAACATACTCGAGTATGATACTCGTCCCCCTCAAGAAGTACCCGAAAACAGGGGGGGTATATTTTGTATGGGCGCTCAGACACGCACTGACATTTTGCCATATATGTCTTTAATCCCTGTTTTCGGGTACTTCATGAGGGGGACGAGTACATGGTGTTCATCACTGTTTTCCCTATATCCCATTTATCCCTCCGACAGTACTCGAGTACTAGTACTGTTGATGCTCCTTTAGTTTCTGGGCGTTCTTTAATAGGGATGGCAATTTCCGAAAAAGTCGAGTCAATTCGCCTATCAAGTTTACAGTCGTCAGGAGGAAAATGAGATAAAAACTGCGAAGGAAAACAAAAAAAAGTTGATAGCTGATTGGGAATGCGGTAGTCTCGTCCTCTTCCTGCCCGTTTCCCCCCCCGTCTATCATACAAATGCTACTGAACTCACTGCGTCAAACATACACGATGTTTAGTCCACCGAGTTGCCGCGCACTTGCCCACAAGTCCATTCACGTGCCTGACAGTACTCGTACTATGGCGCCATAGTGCCGAAAAATCTCTAATCTCCAGATTCTCGGTCAAAAGTCCTTAACAAGGATTAGTGCTTTCCTGACACGGTATAGCTTGGGTTGTTTGGCTGTGTTGGATCTCGTTAACTTGGCAAGCTAAACCTAACGTGGACTAACGTCGCGATTTTACAGGGATATTTCCGACAACTTGGTGATACCGTTGTGGATTTCACGAGATTTCACGAGATTTCACGGTATTGTACCCGAAAAAAGCCACGGGAGATAATTGCTCAGTGCCAATGGTTACCCGGCCAATCTTCTCCGGAAAAAACGCATCAACCAATACTCACCACTACGACGTGTAGCTTTCTCTTTTATCAATGAAGCAGTTGACGCCTCGCGTAGTTTGTAAACCGTAGGGTTACATACGGGAGCCCGCGTGTATGCAATAAAAGATATTTTGATATGATATCATAGCATCAGCAGAAGCATTCGGCCCCAGGGCCAAAAGTGCGTTCTTCGAGCTTCAAGTGAGAGTTGGATGGAAAAAGCATTCAGGTTTTCCACTAGAGCGCGGTACCGGTAATCTAGTACCCAACCCCATCAAACCCCACAAGAAGTTCAATTGATATCAGGTGAGCCTCTATGCAAGCTCTACTACGCTTTCTAAAAAAACAATCTACAAACTCTCCTTCTCTGCCGCCGCTGCCTCTCTTCGCTCACGGTTCTCCACAACTCTCTGCAACCAAATATTAGCATGCAAGCCACCAAACTCCCGCTAAAGCAAATAAACATACCAAAAGATTTCTAAGAAGAACCACAATCGTAACCTTCCCAACGGCCGGAACATATATCGACGCTTTCTCCTTCACTTCCGGCCCGAAATTCTATACCCTCCATGTCAGCCCTCCAAGCCCCCTCCCTATCGTAATCCAATTAGGGAGCCATGGGACACATACCTTCTCCGAAGAAAAGTTTACGCAGACCGCTCCACTATGATAACCCACGTTAGCCACGTAACCCCTAATACTGCAGCGAGAGAAGCATACTCCTTCAATAACCCCACAGGAAACTTGTACTCTTTACTCGGCACCCCAGTAATCACAACATCACTCTTAGGCACCACATCCTCGAGCTTCAACTCCGTATCATGAACCTGATGCTGCCGTCTCCTAATCCCCGCGCCCCGAGTAAAATACTGCACGTTGTTAATATCAACAGAGTACACACTCGCTCCGTCATTTGCCAATAGCGCTGCAAGCGGACGTCCCACGATCTCCGAGCGGTTAACGACTGTGATAGTCTTTCCAAAGAGCCTATTACCGTAAGGCAGGATGGAGTTGTACACGGAGATATGTTCGAGGATCTTGACGATAGCCAGGGGCGTGCAAGGTAGGATCGACTTTTGCAACTTTTGCGGGTCAAGGAAGCGGATGTTTTGGTACATGTTGAACAAGTAAGTGTGTGAGAGACCTTCAACATCTTTCTCCTTGGAAGTGATCTGTTGGAGGTATGCGTCCTACTCCTCATTAACCCCACAACCTCGCAGTAGGAAGAATATCAAACCTGACTACTCCCAAAAACTGGATAATAAACAATAATTCCTCCAACCGCATCATCCATATTCGCCGCGATGATGTTCTCCTCAAGGTCATCTCTATCCACCTCTCTAAGCTCAAACCTTACTCCACTGCAGCAGATTAGCATCTCCGGGGATAAAATATAAATATAAATAAATAAATAACAGAGTTCACAAACTTCTGCAAACAAGTCTTCTCCGTCCAACTGGCATACATCCTCGCCGCGGGATCCGCATTCGCCAGAAACCCAACCAACAGCGGTGCCCGCCCCAGCTTCTCCACTGCGAACTTGACTTCTCTCAGTATACCCTCGGCCACGGTCGAGGCGTAGACGACTTTGCAAGCGGGAGGCGCGGAGTCTCCTGCTATTGTGGACATTGTGCGCTGCTTTCTTAAGAGAGCTCTGCTGTGCAAGGGGGTGATGAGGAAGTGGAAGTTGGGGATGGAAGAAACACTACCGTATTGACAAATTTTTAGTGAGGCTGTTGGTAGTGGTGGGAGCAAAGCCGCGGACGGCTTGGCGGGGAGACCGTGTAGGAGACCGTGAGCAGGGCTCCAAACCGATGTTGAAAATCTGGGTTGCGGAGGTAATGATTTACGGCAAGGATTTTACGCAGTGGACTGAAACCGCTTAAGTGGAGATGAAGATCATGATTGATTGTGATAACTTGATGGAAAGGAAAGGCTTGGGGAAAGTTGTGTACAGGAAGGGAGGAGTGGAGCGAGCAGAGATAAGAGGGAAGGAAAAACAAGGGGGGTGAAACCATTTTTCAGAGCTTGCGTGTCCTTTGACTAGTGCGTACGTATACCTCAGCGGCCAGAGAGTGCGGGCACATCCCGCACCAAGTGCGGCCATTCAACTGCCATTTCCAACAACCGACATTGCCGTGCGTAGGCGTGATAAAGTGTGGCAAAGAAGGCGAAGGGAAAAGAAGACCGCGATATGACAGGAATTCGATAGAAGGAGGCCATAGTAAGTGAATTTTCCGCTTCCAGTGTCCTGATATAAGGCATGCGTTTATCCCGAGTGACATTTGGTGTTTTGAGTGCGTTCTTTTTTTTTAATCGAAAAGATAGAGGTGCGAACAGTCATTACACATGGAGATAGCGAATACATTTTGGCTGTTATCCCAATGGTATATAGTATGTACTTTCGCAGACAGCTTAGGGAGCGAGTGAAACTGCACTCTGCGGTCAGAGTGAAACTCTGGCATCAAGTATCACTCGTGAGCATACCCCTGCCCCGAGCCAATGAGGATGCGCATACCATCGAGGGAGGACCCTAATAGGAGGCGAAAAATGTGCTCAGGTGCAAGAATTCCCCTTCCCGGCTGCCCCAGGGGGAAGGCAACCGCAATGCCAGCCCTCTAGTGAGGTGAAACAAAAGGAATATATATTGTACTAGTACAGTACTTCCGATTGCCTGACGTTTGTAAAAACGACTGCTATTGCATATGGGCAAAATCCTGAGGCTCCGGGCAAGATTTTGCCCATATGCAATAGCAGTCGTTTTTACAAACGTCAGGCAATTGGGAGTATGCTGCCTTACCAGGAGAGGGAACTACAGCGTCCCAGCACATCTATCTTCTCTTCGGGCTTTTCTGGTACTCCGTATCTAGAAATACGGTTACTGCTACGATACACAACCACCCAGCTGGGAACAACAAAACCCTACCTCACTCTCAGATACTTTATCCCAGATACAGGTGTAGGGAAAGCCGCATCGATGCGCAGTGCAGGAAGCCACCAGATCGCGATGCTATGTGTTCATAAGCAGGAGAGCGGTGTATCACGAAGCGTTATAACCTATGGCATTATGTTCAGTATTATCATAAATTTACGCTAGCTGTACCCAGCTGGTGTTCACTAACGCACCACGGGCACATCCACGAACCTACCTAATCTAAATCTTCAAATGACGATGCAAAACATAATGTTTCTCCAGAGGATAAATTATATAAGATCAACCTAATGCATATCCACCATAAAATGCGTGACATGGGTAATAACTAATTTCACAAGTTAAAATCATACTCGATCATAATCGTAAATCATAAGTTGAACCTCCCCGTTCGTTTTTTCCCAACCTTTGATCCTTTTAACATTTTTTCCTGATTACCGTCATAGTATCATAAAATGAATAAACAGAACACCCTAAAGCCAAACCAAAATAAAGAGAATTCAAGAAAAATTAAAATTAAAAAATTAAAAAAAGAATTACTTAGAACTCCACCTTCTCGCTCTTGGGCATCTCCGGAACATCAGGGCTCATCTGCTTGATGTAGACTTCCGCATCAGCGTTGCCTAGGATGGCGCCGACCTCCGAAGAGACAACTGCGGGGTCTTCATTGACTGTGAATATTACAGGCTTGTGTGGACGCTGGACTTCAGGGACGTATTTATGGCGATGGAAGCGCGCGGTTTGGTTATCCGGGGTTAGGGGCTTCAAATTACGGACAAAGTCAGTATATGAACATGTGAACACCATTGAGACAAGGAGGAGTTCACCACTCGGATAGGCATATCTGGTTTTGTCGAATATTCATAAAGTTTGGGGATTGACGGCACTTCCTCGGTGTGGGGCCTGCAAGCAAAGGCTGAGAAAGTGAACGGACTGTATAGAGAGCATTAACACGAAGTACATCACTGCTTAATGAATTGGATGGTATTAGGCTTACGAGACTCCACCAATAGGCTGAATGCTCATCGGGGCCCTGTCAGCAAGTATCCCACGGTCGGCATCCTCACGGAGCACCTCACCTTATTCCTACCCGCCAAACCATTCACACCCGTCCTAACAAGGAGCGGGGGGCGACTTGACTTGACCACAGCACGGAGAATAAGCATCTTGAGGGTTCTCAATGTTCGGGCAAGAGAGATAAGTGGAGGACCGAGATGTGGGGGATGGCAGATATGAGTAGATCCAGTAGAGAGAGTGTTTTAAAAAGAGAAAGAGATAAAGGGAGAGGAGGGATTTAAAAAGGGAAGATGGACATGGCTATAGCGGCGCACTCAAGTGCGAGCTTTTTGTACTGTGGGAATTGTGTGGACCATCATAGCCCGACGAGGCAGCTTTGTACTCGAGTATGTACGAGTAAGTGGGCCAGAGATATTCCACCCACACACCCTCTGCCCGTAAAAGCGTTGAGAGATAGACAGGACAGCCATCATATGCAACTGCCCCACGCTTTCAGAATATCAGGGCCAATCAGAGCGAAACGTGAGCCTTCGGCCACTTTTCTTGGCTGCATCCAACCTTAAAAGATAAGCGAGAAATTGAAGGTTGAAAAGGATCCGCGGAGGGGGATGACGAGAAGCTCAAGCAGGGCTTTGTTGAGATTTTAGGAAAGAACAGAATTTATGAATTCTCGGAATCCACCCCAGATTTCTGCTTCAGTCTTGATACTACATTCGAGCTGTGGGGGCCCTTCCAAATATTATATTATCATCTGGACTCTTTTGTGCCCGTTGGTCCTTTGCTGCTGCGGTACTGGCAGGGTAGTTGACCAGCAGCATCTGGAGTTGCACCTACCAGCCTGTAAATGTTCACTTTGCCGCAGTGAACCGCAACCCAATTCCGCTCTGGGTATGCCCACCCTACTGCATGGAGAGCAGCGCAAGCAGTCCTGCCGGTCTACCGCCCCAACCTTCAATTTAATAAGGGTTGACTTATGAACATAAAAGAAGCAGCTAAATATTAACCCATACTACTGGTACCGTATTCTATCCTCTTATCTCTTAGCCACCAACATATCCCCTGCAACTCTTACTCGATGAGAGTTACGGGTGAATGATGGTGTGGGTGACACGGCAGATCACTGAAATATTGCCTTGGGCCCCTCCTCGCCGCACGAGAAGCTACTGTGGGAGGGTATCGGTACCGATACGGCACCCCACGGACCCCTCAAAGCTTCCGCCATCGAAGGCCCTGAGATCCCTACGGAGTCCCTTTAAACCTTGATCCTTTTCCCCCCCGCTTCCCCATCCCCCGCTATACCCTCAACAGGCTTGCATCCTAAATCCTTACAAGCCCTCCCACTACTGTGCCAACCCTCCCACCAACTTCCCTCATCAGCATCGGGATCTCCTTCCCTCAGTTCTCTAGGGTTATGTTTTCCCTGCCAACAGTACTTATTCTCCTCCCTATCCCTTGGACTCTGCATATAGTCCTCATCGTACCCATAGTAATCCATTGACTTCCCGCAGCAATCATATGACTTCGTATCGGCACCCTTGTCATCACCCAACTCCCCGTAATGTTCAATGGAGCAGTCGTAGTTGTCTTTCTTTGGGTCGTAGATTTCGTGACAGTACACACAGTGCAAGATTCCCTCGGTAGGTTCAGGCTGAGGGTAGGCAGTTTCGAGGATTAATGTAGAGAGTTCATCTTTCGAGAGGCTGCCTAGGTGTCTTCTGAGGGCGGATTTGCCGACGTATTTTGACTTCAGAGTCTCAATGACGGGCGCGGCGGGAAGATCGCTGGTAGGCTTTGGGGGAGAGACAGCATCGATTGCTGGGGCCGGAGGACGGGAGCGCTTTCTGCTCGGTTCCGGGGTTCCAGACGAAGAGGAAAGGAGGGAGATAACGTCAATTCGGGTGGTAGAAGTTGACATTATTGGTGAGTGGGGGAAAGGAACGAGTGGTGAGTGGGCTGTGGATGATAGGATGAAGATAGATTATGTATCGTTGTTTGTACTCGTACTCTGGTTTTCCCTCGCATTTGGGACGTGGAACGTAGGCAGATGGTATCGATGGGCATGCCCTAGGATCACTCATGGCGGAGTTATATACCCGAGCACGCCTGCTAGAACCAGGGTGTTCATCCGTCGTACAATACAACCGCCCTAAGAAAACCAATCCCAAGCCTGTGTAAGTTTGCAGTCCAAATATTGGTCGTCCCTTACTTGAAGAATTCTCTGAGGGTATCTGTAGGGCGCGAGAGGCAGCCTAGCTCATGTGCCAGTACTGTATCATACTCGGCAGATTAGCATTCTTTCACATCAGGAATTGACTCACAGAATTGGCCAATAAACAAATTTTGGCCTATGATAAAACTCAACATTCCTCCTCACACATCCAAGATCGCAAGTACCCTCAAACCTCCTATCACAAGCACCAAATCCGTCGAAGCGACATCTATTGAGCCGCGAGAGGACTGGCCTAGGGTTAGGGTTTACCATTGGCACTGTAGCCCAATTGGCTACCCTAATACGGCGGGTCAAATGTACACAACGTGCAGAAAAAAATCTGGTTGCAACAGGGAGAACTTGAACAACAAAAGCGTCTGTTCGGTAGGGTAACCACCTGGAAGGGGGTAAGGTCTCAACACCCAAGGTAAATGCAATAAAACAATAGATGTGAACGAACGATAGTCACAAAAGGGAGGTAAAAATAGAGGAATAAGTTCACTTTATTAGAAGAAGAAAAATAGAAAAACTAAGAGATACCAGTAGAATAGGTTAATTGTGTAAATTTAGTAAAAGAAAAAGTGTATTGTGAAA
>Ga0307513_10001971_pt1 | contig 29061 bp, 34 predicted proteins | sample 15_EM_MG_FD_202174 | JGI IMG/M metagenome (GOLD analysis project Ga0307513, IMG submission 202174) | Populus trichocarpa ectomycorrhiza microbial communities from riparian zone in the Pacific Northwest, United States - 15_EM | ecosystem: Host-associated > Plants > Roots > Unclassified | place... | reverse complement strand
TTTCTTCTGAGGGTGTCCCCACTCCACCAGTAGCCAGTCTTCGATCTCTTCGTCCTGATAGACTATAATGGAATATGCAGTCTAAATGCCTACATACCAATAGTATCATGAGTATGGAGTGATCAACTCCGATGCTCATCTATCAATGCATAATGCGTATGCATTAGTAAGAGTAGAGAACTGGTTCTCTAATCATCGTTCCAATCAGTTAGCCATATCTTGAAACCTGACCTCTTTGTGATTCCTGAGTAGTCTCCCAGATGCCTCCGGGAAGTCCCTACTCAGGAAGCTTGGGTTCGGATATATGCTCTCCCTTATGGTGGCATATACCTTGCGCATAATTATGCAAGATATTCCCGCTAGGGTAATACGTTTATCTGTCTTACAGCGGCCATATTATGTCATTCACTGAGATGTTGGCGGACTGGCATCTTCATCGATAATGTGGCTTTCACATGGGCCAGTTCCCGGGGTAAGATAAACTACGAGTACTGGCAGGTTTCAAAAGTGTCCAGATCCCCCGACTGCCCCGGCATCCGGATACTTTTGAAAACCGCCTGTACTCGAATTGTGTGAAAGGTCAGCTAATGGATAGATTGCCCTGCTTGAACGTCAGACACGATCGTGGGGCAAAACAGGAAGGATTTGGCAGAGTCGAATAATCCGGTGGATAAGGACGACATTGGAGGCTACAATCGCGAAGGAGGGAGGAAGGCAGGTCCAGAGGACGGTGGGATATCACAATGATGAGCACGGATTGAGGCGGGAGTTTGGCAGTGATACGGAGCTGGATGAATTAGAGACGGCTGGCGGCTGCGCGGATTCAGGAAGACAGTCAGTATGAGCCGCAGCGCGAACATGGGGCGAATCCGGGAGCACTGGTTGGTGCAGCTCAGTTCCGAGAACCTATGGACACGGGATGGCAGGTTGAAGAAACCGATCAAGAGGATAAGCAGAATGGTTTTATCACCACTCGCTGATCATGTATATATATGTAATAAAATCAAGTTGGATTACCCCTGCTAAAAGGGTCAGCAATGATCAAACAATAGTACTGTACGGGCCAGGCCGGTGTGTAGGAAAGGAATGAGAACGAACTGGGTGGATAGTTATAAGCCATGCAAGTATGAGTAAGTCATCTAGCAGGCAATTGTAGGTTCGGTAGGCATGGGAATGTGTCAGGGGATGGGTATAAACTGGGCAGGCTTGGTTAAGTAGTCTAGTGGGGAGTTGTGTATGAAGAGGCACGGGAATGTGTCTGGAGGACTCTTAGTAGTGTTCGTTACGGGGCCCCTTTCTGACAAACAGGGCGCCAAGAGCAGGTTATTAACTGTATATTAAAAAAGGAATCGTCCAAATCGGACCAAAACTGAGTGAGATAGAGCTCTGTGAAGTTGTCTAACTTCAAAGAGCTCTATCTCAGTCAGTTCTTGTCCGATTTGGATGATTCTTTGACCAGTTAATCAGAATAACCTATGTTAATTTGTCCCCGCTCCTCGGAAACGGGGCCCGTAACAAAGCCTAACTGTTAGAAGCCAGGAAAGACAGTGGGAGCCCGCGAGCGGACTGCAAGAGTCCCGGGGCGGACGGCGAGAAGAACGGGGTGAACAAGATAGGATGTGTAGAGCTGAGGAAAGAGCCTAGCGAAAGGGCAAGGGCGTGGGGGACGTCCGCCGGATATGGGAGAATACAGGGTGGGCTCAGAGGGTGGAGGAGCAAGGGCTGAGGGCGTTGGGAGGAAATAGGGTAAAAAAATGAAGACTGGAAAACGTGCGCCAAATATGCGAGAAGACGGAGGGAATCCAGTGGTGGTGTCGAAACACAGGTGATGTTGGACGGGTACCGGGTGAGAAACAGATTTAGAGAGAGGCTAGTGAAGAAGTTAAAGCAGAGAGGGTATCATGAGAGGAAAGCTGAGGGGCCAGCATGTCTAGGGGGGGGCCGGGATGTGAGAGGTTGCGGTTGAAAGGCTTCCGCAGAACGGTAGCATGGGAACGTGGACTTCAGGCGCAAAGGGAGGAAGAGGCTGGGCGCTGGAGGGAGGGTTTCTGGGGGGTGGGGCGTCTAAGGCGTCTGGACGCAAAAGGGCCGCGTCCAATGCATCCAGATGCTGCCTGTGGCGTCCGGACACATTGGAGGCGGCCCTTTCCCTTCCCGACGGAATAAACCCGGACGGACGCACCCAGAACTCGAGTTTACGTTATAAGCGCCTCGAATGCCCGGCGCACAGGGTGAGCGGGGAGAGATGGGGCACAAGATGATTTTTTTGCTGATATCATACATGCTTATTTCTTTTGTATTGTTCGTTTGGAATAACATTTCGTTTATTCCATAGCCAGCGCTGCAAGCAAGTTCCTGTACCTTAACAGAGAATATCTTTGTTAAACAAAACAAAAATATCTCAAGCTTTACTGAAATCATCACACTTCAGAGAAGAGACCTTATCAAAATAATAAGTTACAACTAGAAATACCTTTATCACTATTTTATGCACATTTATATTGCGCCTTCCTAGACACATCTTAGTCTACCATAGGATACCCCTACCTTACCCACCTCGCTTGGCCTTATGGATTTGGTACCACCTAACAATTGCTCTGTTACTTCCAATTATGGAATCACTTGTCCTCAGCTATTTTAGCCAGTGGCATTTGTTGAGCAGTCATTGTTAGCCCCTAGCTCAGGGAGGTCAAAGCCCCAATAACCAAGACTGTTGTACCTTGACTTTGTGCTCAGGCAAGACAACTAGCTTGAGCAGCCAACCACCTGACCCACAAGCAAAATTCAGTTATGCAAGTCAGTTCACGATGCTACCTTGCCCTGAGTCTGCTAGTCATAACCTTCTAAAGAGAACTGATGTTTTAGCCCTAAATTAGCATGCGGGACTTAGTTTTAATGCGATGGGCATTGTCACAGCCTTGGCATGCTGTAAATGATAACTTTGATGGATAGCACCCAAAACTTAGTTCATCAGCTTCCTCGGATTCTCAAGTACATATACAAGTAATACATGTAATGAGAGTCATGGTCTTCTTTCAATGTGTCTTTTCTCAGTTCACCTTTGATGCAATGGAGATCATTTGATGGATTTTATTAGCTAAAATATCCAAGGATGAGCGATTCCATAATTGGAAGTGACAGAGCAATCCGTCAACGTGAGCGTGCTCTCTTTGTCCGGGACCAAACAGATATCATCCCAGTATGTTGCACTCTTGTCCAAAAAGTTTTCGCACATCCAAAAGCACGCTCGCATGGCTTAGTATGAACAGAGGCACCTGAACCTAAGGCCTTGTTTCATTGTGCTGGGCCCATTCCGTTGTCACAAACAACTGACCGTTCCCCATTCATTCCAAAATGGGTGAACAAAATGGACGTTTGGCAACCGTAAAAGGCATCTACTGTTCAATTTCCAAAACTGCCTTAACAAAACGGCTTCCCTGTAGAAACATTCTATGTCAATATTTATACCAGTAAAATAATTATTGTCCTGTAGATTAAGCTCCTTTATGATATAATATCAACAATACAGCTTTGATTCTTATTTTTATTTCCACCAATTCGATGTACTCCGGCAGACAATAGCGGCAGTGGGGGACAGTAGGAGCAGGAACCCGGTGCTGGAAAAGAAGCTGAATCTACAAACCAGAGCTGGAAGCAGAGCAGAAGTTGTGAATTCAGGAAGGTTGTAGGTAGAGTGTCGAAGGTTTAAATTTGAAAAGGATTAGAAGTGCTAGTAAGATTTCTTCATTCGGCTCTAAAGTGAGATTTTTTGAAATGTGTTTGTCGAAAAAGCAAATGGTGCCAAATTGGCAACAACCATTCCTACAGGTATGACCGTTTCCCACTGGAACAGTCCTGAATGGGCCCAGCGACCAAACAGGACCTAAGTAAAATACCACCGGCAAGCGGGTCGGTATTCATATACCGTATTGAGTAGCTCATATTCCACTTACCCGTAAATCTTAAGGAGGACAGCTCTTTCCACTTGTCGAATACCGCAAAAACTGCGGGAATTCACTACACATACCGGTAAGGTGAATCGGATAACCGGGCGATAGGAGACCCAGTTACAAAAGATATATACTTGCATACCATTGGTCTAGAGGACTTCGAGAAGCCTCTAAGTCAAGTGAGTATAATAACGTAAAAGAGCCCCAGTAAATATATAGATTTTAGGGAAAACCTTTCATATGCCATGAAAGTTGAGTGAAACAATGTACTCGTACTTTTATCCCGGATACCACAATTTTAAAAAAATCACAACGCTAGCCTTCTAATCAATAAAAATCGAAAACAAAGACACTTTCGCCCTATTCAAATTAATAATTAAATTGATAAATTCATAAATGGAAATAGGGGAAATAAAAGGAGAAAAATAGCAAATAGAAAAAATAGAAAAGATATTATTCATGTCCAAAAGTAGAGGTTCTTGCATTATGCCTTCTCTGAGGTTACCACAGTTGGCGAAAAAAACCACAGTTTTAGTTAGCCCACCGGTGGTTTTTTCGCCAACCACAGATCTGGGCATGCTTGGCCGAAGAGCGAACTGTAATTGACGTGTTTTTTTCGCCGAAGACCGTGCGCTGTTCGATCATGGTATACCGCAAGGTTTCACCCATTTTCATGGTAAATGAAAGGTTTTCCCTAGATTTTATGTTTGCCGAAAGTTTGCCACCGCATCTCGCTTTCCCCTGTTTTCCGATTCATATTACCGATACCGGTATGTGTGAGTCCGAACCAGGATATCTTAATTCTTGTCCAGTAAGATATCGTATGCCTTGAGACCTTGGCGTAAAGAACAGGCTGTCATTGGCAGCGATTGCTGGTCTAAACTGGCCAATGAGAATCACCCACTGAGGATGAATTCGACTCCCTCACTGGCCCAGATTTAAGATATCCTGGTCCTGGCTTAGCAAGTTTCAGCAGATTTTTGAGGTATCATAACGTACCGGTAGGCCACGGTGGGCTGAAACACACGGCGACGCGAAACAACCTAAGTAAAAAGTTCCCTTAGTAAGCAAAAGCTAGCTTAGTTGTTGCCACCGGTTTCGTGTCACCGTGGGGTACGTTATGCTATCTTTTTTTGGCTTCCGCCCTGAGGAGAATCTTTAACAGAGTTTCGTATACCGTATAATCTGGCAAAAGTCGGATTGGAGCTAAAGCGAAACTAAGGCAGCCGAACTAACAGGAGAGCTCGAAGAAGGCGAATTCGCCACAGTTTAAACATATGGGCCGCTGTGGTTGGACAGGTTCAAGAAAATCCTCACTAGCGTCAGTCCGACTTTTGCCAGATTATACGGTACTGTACTCGTAATTTTCCGACGGTTGTAACATGGGGGAGGGGTCAACGAACAGGGGGGCTCAACGAACACTCGACTAAAAATTACTTAGTAAGCTGCGATTTTGTTTGGGCTGTTCGTTGACCCCTCCCCCATGTTATAAAATAACCATCCAGATAGTTAAGCAACAGTGCTTTATTTTTCTTCTTAATTAAGCCAATATTTGTCATCCAGTCTAGCCTATTTAGGAGTCTTTCCTATTTGAGACACTTGGCAAAAATATTGTGATGCCAAGACAATTTTTCAATTTAAGCAAGAAATTTTTTTATTTACTTCTCTACCCCTTCATCTTTCCACATACCACTCTCAACACAATTCTCTTTAACTTGTGCTACCTTCACCTTTCTTCTTAATCCTTTTGCTCCTTTTCTGTTCTCTGAGAAAGTTGAAGAGATTCCTTATTCACACCTATATTGTCATCTTCCAGAACACCTACTGTAAGTGTATTAGGTGTTTCCTTTTCCCCTATTTTCAATATTTCTAATACTAGCCTTCTTGTCTTCTTTCACAGTCCTGACATCAGCTTCACTTCAGTGGTAAGACTTCTTCCATTCTTTTCTTATGTTTTCTCCCATCATCCTCTGAAAAAATTTTCCCTTCCTGGTTTTGTTTTGATACTAAATTCTTGTTTTTATTATTCTAACATGCATTTTCTCATATTCAGAAATATACCCTACCATGGATCCTCATTTGCGGACATCTGGTAGCGAGCCAACGGGCTCGGAATACCTGGCTGGCACAAAGTTGCTCCCGGAGTCACCGGGTGAACAGGTCAGCCTCCAGATTCTTAGCGCATTTGATATTTTTTCCCTGTTGAACCTTCTTTTTCCTCTCTTTTTTTTTCCTTTTTATATTAACATGCACAATATACATTCCTGTTTATCGCTCCTGCACTTTCCCTGCGATTTTAAATGCTAACACGGTAATGAGGACCAAAGGAAGCCACTGTTCGCTATTTCACCTCTGAGCAAGGTGGATATATTACCGCCATAGAACCGGTCGCCAATCTTGCCTCTATGAGGTAAGTTTTAAATATATATACTTGAGGGGGCGACGAAAACCCGGAAAACAGCAAGCTTTTCTCTATGGAGAATTGTCTGGGCTCAGCAGAAATAGCTTCCCGGTTTTTACTAACCCCCCCAAGTATATATACATTTCATTATCCCTCTTGTTCCTTTGGCATAAGCTAACATGCATCTTCACAACAGAGGTATTGTAGGGGATGAATACTCATTTCAGGAAATGTCTCATGCCAAACCTGACCCCTCAATCCTCTTGCTTGCTGTTAGCGGTGAATTACAAAAAGAGGAGGATTCTGAATCCAGTGAGCGGGAATCGAGTATGTCCCTTAAGGATGTTATCAAGGAAGGGAAAATTAAGGCTTTTAAGCCAGGGAAAAAGGTAAACCCTAACTGATCCTTCAGTTCAGATGCACAAAAGGAGAGCAGTTGCTAATATGGCTAGAATATAGGGAGCTTACCCTACAAGAAGTAGTAATCGGATTAAGGCAAAAGAGGAGGAAGAAGGAGAGACTTGTGGTCGGAACGAAGATACCGAGGAGTATAAGTCTTATGTTGCGATGCTCAAGCTAGTTCCTGGTCCGCCGATTACTCTGAAGAACACGGTTAACGACATTCCAAGTCCCGACCCCCAATTCAAATTCATCAACGAGAACATGCTTGGTCAAGGTGTTAGGAAGCCAGATACTGGCTTCATGGCTGGGTGTGATTGTCCAGGTGGTTGCAAACCTGAGAGTTGCGCATGCAATGACGATTACCGCGATATGAGTGCCGAATGGCTGGCGGATAGAGGTTTTGCCTATGATCGTGATGGGCGTGTCATGCGTCCCAATAATATTGGGATTACGGAATGCAACATGCATTGCACATGCTCAGAGGACTGCCAAAATCGAGTCATCCAACGAGGCCGTACCGTCAAGCTTCAGATTTTCATGACAAAAGAGTGTGGCTGGGGTAAGACTCCTGATTTTCCCCCCTCCTTTGTTTTACGAGTTTTATCTAACTCTGTATTTCCCTTCTCCAGGTTTGCGCACCCTGGAGCCGATTCCTAAAGGTACATATATCGATTCGTATCTTGGTTTGGTTATCACTCGGGCGGAAGCAGAGAGAAGAGAAGCAGGATATCGACAAAGCGGTCTCTCATATCTCTTTGACTTGGATTTTTTCGAGAAGCCTAACGAAAATTTGAATTGCGGGATGGAGAAACCGTTAGAAGCTCTCGAGATTGTGGGAGATCCAGAAACGCCTGATGCGGAGTCACCCGCGGCCCAACAAGCGGCTCCACTCCAAAAGAAGCGTCGGCGGGCTAATTATTTTGGTGGTCCTAGGAAAAGGAGGACGAAGGGGCCTTCAACAGCCAGAGCTAGTAAGGGAAAGCAAATTAAAGAGGAAGCGGGAGACCTATCGGAATATGAAGAGATTAGAGATTTCAAGGTTAAACAGGAAGAGGTACTGTTTGGAACAGAAGAGGTTGGCGAGAGCAGTAGGGCTGCTCGCAGCCTGTCTGTGGAACAAAAGTCTGAAGTCTCAGCTGGATACTTCCTGGAGAGGTCAACTTCTACAACCCCAGTAGAATACACGCTGCAGAGTTACAGTCTGGATTCGAAAGATATGGGGAATGTTACTCGATTCTCCAACCACTCCTGCGATCCAAATCTCGATATTTACAGTGTTGTAACTGGAAGTCCGGAGATTTTCACATTGGCGTTGTTCGCCAACCGCTATATTGAGGCAGGATCGGAACTCACCTTCAGCTATAGCGGCAATACCGGGCTTGAACGTGCTAAGGAGATGAAGAAGCAGTTAAAGAAGAAGAGCGCAAAGGGTGTTGAAGATACAGAATTGTTTAGATGCAAGTGTGGAACAAGGAAGTGTGTTGGATATTACTGGAACTAGCACACAGTGATTGTCGTTGAAAGTTGGGCTAACAGTTATCTGCGTGCACTTTGCCACACAGCGGTGGTCACATGCTAATATGCTGGATAAGGCCAAAAAAAAAGGGTGAAAAATTAGTAGAATTTGGGGGTGAATGAAAGTCTGTGGTGGAACCGAAGGTTTCCTGATACGTACTGAGTGAATGACAGGTTAGAAGCTAAATTGAAGAGCTTCTTGATACATGTCAAGGAGGTAGTCGTACGAACAGGACGGCAGGTAGGTCATGCTTTTAAAGCGCTGTAGTGCTAGAGGGTTTCATTGTTCTGCTTTTAATTTTGCGCTTTTCTTTGTTTTCTTGCTTGACCACTACCAGCTGCGAGTTTTTTCCATTCTTCTGCCCTACATGGGAACACCCGTTTCCTATCGAGGTGCTCGTTATACCTGTCGTTGTTACCACTTTTTTCGCTAACTTATCCTTTCATACCATGAGAGGGATTGTTCCTTCTCATTTGCTTTCCCTTTTTTTTCTATTTTTTGCTAGCCCTCCTTTTCTTATTTCTTACTTAGTGCCGACACTTCCTTTGTTTTGTTTGTTGAGTGGAGCATTTTTTTTATTTGTCTCCCGGTGTTTTCTCCGTTATTTTTTTGTTTTGTTTTGTTTGTTCATTTTCTTTTCTAAATGTATACTTCTACACTCAAGCTTGCTCTTTATCTGTCCTTAGTCATTGTTTGGTAGGTCAATGGTTTGACTGGGACTTGGCGGGCGAAAATACTGGCTCAGTGCAGGGGAATTAATGGAACTCGGGAGGTTGTGGTCGGAGATAAATAGGGTGGAATCGATTTCTTGTAATTCTTTAGGGCTGGGAAAGGGGATAAACTGTTATAAAGTGAAGTTGTTGGTTTGCACAGAGTGATGGGCTACCGCTCGCAGAAGCTTGGAAAAAGGTTGCTGAGTTTCAATTAGCCCCATATTTCCCCGTACTGTGGAAAGTTGCACAAATAAACATTTCTCTTGTGTATTAGAAAAACAAGGCACGAAATCAAAAATGTATTGAGGATGGGAATACTTACTGCCTCAAGCTGAGGAGTTATTGTATTGAAAGTCACAAAGTTCTTCCTATATGCTATTACTCCCCCTTTAAATATATGTTAGAAGGAAAAAATGCTTTTCCCATTATCTTTTGTTGTCAGAATTTATAAACCCATCCTAGAGCTAAACCCCACCAACCATGTTTGGTAGAGATTCACCAATTCTTTCAGGAACATACATAGTTGTTCTCTGAACCTCAAGAAGTACATGGGTCATATCAGGTGAAGTCATAGTGTCATCTGACAAGGGAATAGAGGAAATAGTAGAGAAGAGAACCTAAATGTTCCTTGAACTACTTTATAAATTAATAGAATAAAAATTTTCCTTCATGAATAACTACTATTGAGAACGTATCAAGAGAGATTCAACACTCACAAAGTGCTCAGTACTACAGGATTCTCTTAACTCATTATTCCAATATTTTCAACTTCCAACAGTCAATCCAAAACTTAAGAATTCCTTCAAAGTTACTTTAGCCGCAAGTAATTTGAGAGCTGAATTGATTATACTTTATTACTAAATATTTGTAAGGGCAGTGCATGGCAAGTGTAAATCCACCCCACCCTGCCCCATCACAATATTGGAAAATGATTCCAGGAATGGAGCTAGAGGTCCATATTTTCAAGCCCGAATGATCCTGTAATAAATACTAGAAACTAGTCAATAATATGACCCTAGAAGATTGTTCTCAAAACCATACTAAAGGATAGTCTCATGTGACGAAAAGATAAAATATCTATACAATAGTGGTTCTTGGTCTATAAGATTCCCAGTAGCTAAAAATAAGTAAGAAGGTTGTTACCTGTTACACTAAAAGTATTACCCTAGCGGGAATAGTTTACCTAATATTTAAGAGTAAGGTATATGGCTCCATAAGATGACCATATATCCGAACCTATGCTCCCGAAGTTATGAGCTTCCTAGAGGCATCTGGAAGATGACTCAGACTACTGCATGAGAGCACGTTTCAAGATATGTTTAGCTGATTGGAACGATGTTTGGAGAACACTGCTCCTCTCACTCTAGTCGCATATGCATATTGATGCATAATGCTTTGATAGCTGGATATCGGAACTGATCACTCCATATTCACTATTACTATTGGTATGTAGGCATTTGGACTGCATATTCATACATAGTGTATCATGACGAAGAGATCGAAGACTGTCTACTGGTGGAGTGGGGACACCCTCAGATGAAATAGCAGTTCGGGAGATTCACTGAGTTGAGCTGGGCAAGTTTTCAGGGTCAGACTGTGTTCGCACATTGTTCTGACGAACTAAATTGTTAAGAAGATACTTCTTAACTAAAGAAGTCAAAGTAGCATGAACATTAGTATAAATAGTAGGCCTCTCCCCCGGTGGTTGAAGAATCATCAAGCAACGGAGAAGAGACCTTAACAATATAACAAGTTAGCGAGTTATATTCTAAATCTTTGATATTTGACTACACTTTATTACATTACCTTGATCAAACGATTACAAACGAGCCTTCCTGACTATTAATCCGTGGTCTCGAATATCCTTGGCCTAGTTAGCTCGGAATCCTACTGTGTTAGCTACCCTGTAACAAAAAGCCCTAAAATCATTATAGTATTTTTTTTCTGATCAGCTGATATTTGACTACTATCACCTTTAGTAGCTGGAATCTTACTTCCTTCTTTCAACACTATTCTTGCCTAGTTTACTGACTCAGATTTTATCTGTTGCTCTCCTCTACTCATACAAACTCACATTACTAGGCTCTTTATTTCCATCGTACTTTCTCATTCTGAGGTATTTGGCCTCTCATACGTACTACTTGATCCACTCATTTGAATCACATGAGTATATTGTATTTATCTATACCTCTAATATTATCCTTGTTTTCAGTAGAAACTTTTAAATATTAATTAATTTTATTTATGCCTTTTAGTTGTATATATATCAGTAATCTTCCTGTAGCTCTCTGCTTATCTTTGGTTCCCCTTCCTTTGTCTCTTTAGCCAAGAAGGGTGTTTCTTTTTTCGTTAAAATATATGATTGATTTCATATCAGAAAACCTTGAGATGATAGATTGAGCTCTCAATTGAGAAGAACATAGAACTTTCTGTGTTGTTTATGCTACAGCTAATACTTTATACCGGTTTTTGTACAATAAATAAAGAATATATAAGTTATACAATAATACAATAATGGATATTAAGTTGTGTGAATGGTATCTTGGGGTTTTTGGCAATAAAATTATAATATGAAGAATCAAAAGCATAGAGAGAAGTAGTATTATACAAGAATATTGGAAAATATAAATCTACTCTGTAATGTAACAATCCTATTGTTAGATAGTTATGCAACAGGCAATGACAGTCAGCTCCTGTGTCTTCACATCTTGTTATCTTGGGCTAAGGGGTAAAGGAATACTATCTTCTCAGATAGTACGGAACTGGCTTGCTTGTCTTTGAATGATCCGTAGAAGGATACTATCTCATCAGATAGTAAAGTGGGTTGATTGTTGTGTTTGATAGAACTATCACAATGGTTCTGTGTTTGGTTTCACCTGTCAAGACTATCCCAATAGTCTCTGGGTTCTTAGAGTGTAGGCTTTCGCAGAGGCGGAGTGTATATAAGAAGAGTAAAGAATAATCATATTGCAACTTAAGTATAGAAAAGTACTTAGATGGTTGTGTGAAGATCCTATCTGTTGGTTGTTTTTATTTTATATTTTTTTATATTTTTATTATTTATGTCATGTATTACTTGTTAAGGTACAAGAACTCGCATGCATCGTAAGCTATGGCGTAAAGAAAACCTTAATCCCAAACAACCGCCCGCTTCACCTCTTCATGGGAAAAATCAAACACCCCAAATCCATACGAAAAATCCCCCTCGGCTGGCACCTAAGACAATAAGACCTCTAACACGTAAGGAAACAATTAATAGAGACGTACAGGCGAGAGACCCAAACCCTTCCACAGGCTCCCGTAAAACAAAAAATGAAAAATGAAAACCACCGCAGTGGCATAAAGGATAGGCAATTGTCAAGACAAGAGAAAACCACTAGACTTGTGGGCCGACATTTGTAACCATAAACGTACGGTCGCTCCGGTAATTACATCGATCCCAGGCGTTAGACACCAGGCACGGAGGTAGTATGATACCACGACTGGGCGTAACCGAGGAGAGGACAGATGATCAGGGAGGATGATGAGGCAGTAAGGTGACAGCTCCTGTAGCAGTAACGGTGCAACTGGACAATACTGGGAGAAGGTGGAAGGAAGGATCGCGAACGCGCTAGCTACAACCGACAAACAGGCCATAGCAAGGGCTTTTGGGATGACGACAAAGCCGAGGCGGGACCGAGATATTACTAACTGAGGCTTTCCTCATCAGAGGTGAAAGCCCCGCAAGGTGAGGCCGATTTAACACAGAGTCTGACACCGGAACGCCCATCGTGAACGAAGCGAGAAGCTTTCCGACCATGCAAAATGCTAAGCGAGGTGCAATGCAAGTGCATGGTAAGGGGGAGCACCGAACTTCATGAGCGTGTCAACGATGAACATGAACAAGAACCCCAAAGAGGAGAGGATGACAGGCCTGTGAAGAGGAGGAAAGATGGCTTAACGTCAACTCCTAGGCAGTAGCCATCGTGGGAGACAAGAGGTGGGTGGGGAAAAGTGATGCTGATTTCCCGTGGTATTGAGATTTCAATCGCCAGAGGTGGAGGAGAGATGGTTCGTGCCTATCTCTTGGTCGCTTTTTTCTTTTTTCTTTCTTTTTTCTTTTCTTTTTTCTTTTTTTGTAATCATGCATTTATTGTTTTAAGTACAAAAAGCCTCATGCAGTGCGAGCTATAGAGAAAACAAAACCTATAAATCCAAACAAAAACAAAGGAAAGGCAGGGCACCAGTCAATTTCCACTCTCCTGGGGGGTTCTCCTCCGCGGGGCCGTAGGGCCACTCTAACAGTAAGGAAAGTAAAGTCTCGACAACTTACAAAAAGGAAAGCCTGCATAAGCTACAGGAAAGAAATCTCAACACGCTACTCTTTAAACCTTGGCGAAGGAAAATACTCGAAAACGGTGAGGAGCCGGTTGGGGGGAGAGAGGGGAAAGTGCGGGGAGGAGGGGGGAGTGTTGGGCGGGAACATCGTTGGAGGGAAACCAGTGGAGGTGACGCTGATTTAGGTAGCGAGCCTTCTAAGTAGAGGGAGGACCAGAGGGGGGCCTCATAACTGACATCCATGACACCGTGGAGGAGGCGTGTGTGGGTGCCGTGTATAGAAAGCCAGGTGAGGATGGCGTGTTCGAAAGACTCGGGTTGCAAACCGCAGTGGGGGCAGGAGGTATCGGGCTCTCGTGCCCTCCAGGAAGGATGTGCAGCCAGGTAGCTTTTCCCGGCTCTCATTTGGTGGATGTATCCTGCCATGAACTTTCCCAGGCCCATAAAGAGGTGAGGGTGTAAGGCCAGATGGTGGTGATCATAAGCGGGGAGAGGGAACAGCTGAGACCAGTCCTCAATGAGCGCTTCCCTAACCCACTTCTTGAGGGCTGAGTACGTGCTGGTCATCAGGGATTGTGGGGGGAGAAGGGCCGAGATTTCGGGAAGCACGTGTGTATTTATCCTGAGCATCTTGGACAGGTCTCCGGTGAAAGCAATAGGCCTGTGAGGCACTGCGTCTATTGGGAGGTGGTTCCGGAGGGGAGGAGAGGGGCGGGGGGTCTTCCAACTCAGAGGGAGGTAGACCGACAAGAGGCTTTTGGTGTAGGCCGTCGAGTTGTCTGGGGCCATATACGAGCACAGGGAGTGGAAGGAGGTCTATAGGCATGCTGTGGCTGGGTTGACATCCGGCGGGAGCAGGCTGTCCTGAGGGCGGCGAGTCTCTGCCTCTGCGATACCAGGAGGGGAATAGGAGGCAGGCAAGATTCGATGGCCATGATGCCTGTGAGGGTTGAAGAGAAACGGTTGGTGGCCCACCTCTGCACTTTGTGCCAGAAGGTGTTGAGCCTCGAGAGGGAGCTCGCGTTGGGCGTGAAAAGGTCAGCCCCGTAAAGGAGTATGGGCGCAAGGAGTGAGGTTGCCAATCTGTGGCACAGATAGGGGGCTAGCCCCGCCCTGGGGGGGCTGAGGCGTCTGATCAGGGCAAAAACACCTTGGGCGAGCGCCAGGCGGCGCGAGAAGTGGGAGGACGCGGACAGGGTGCGGGTGAACCAGTACCCTAACCACGGCAGTGAACCCCGGGGGTGAAAGATCTCCCCGTCGAGCTGAATGGGCGAGAGGCACAACTGTGAGTGCCTTTGGCTGAGGGTCCTCAAATGTATGAGCTCTGTTTTGGGGACGGAGAAGAATACGTCCAAGCGCACTGCTCTGCATCAGCAAAAAAAATCAGTTTGCGTTATTTGCATTTCAGCGCACCCTGCATCTTCTGGCTGCGTTCTGAGGGACAATTTTTTTGAAGTTATGTAATCAAAAAACCCGTTTCATTTTAAGATTAATCTAACAATTACGTAGACAAAGATGAATTTTCAGCCCTAACGGACAACATTTACATGTCCATTTTGGCTTCTGAAGTTTAAAACTGGATTCATGGGATGCACAGGATGCTGACCAGATGCAAACTCCACTACAGGGTGCGTTCAGATGCATGTGGATGCAAAATCGAGTTTTTTTGCTGATGTGGCCTGGATTGTCCTAAACAGTCCTTGTAGTGGGCGGATGTTCCCTCGGTAGGAGGGAGAGGCGGCAGTTAAGGTGAAATCGTCCACGTAGGAATGCATCAGGCCTCGTGAGATCGTCAAATGGAGGGGCGCTACATAAATAAGGAAAAAGCAAAGGAGAGATGGGGGAGCCTTGAGGAGCCTCAACATTGACAGGTGCCGGGGTGCCCTATGCGTCCTGAAAGACCAGCCTGCAGCTACGCTCACCGAGGAAGAAAGCGACCCAGGAAAGGAGGTAGGGGGGGATCCCACCTTCCCTGAGGATGCGGGCCAGAGTCGGGTTGTCGACGTTATCAAAGCCGGCTTTAATGTCCAGAAAAAGGGAGGACACCTTCAAGCCCGGCCTCTGTAGGGTCTTTACGTTGTTCATGAGGGTGAGGCAGGTATCGTATGTGCTCAGCCTGGGGAGGGAGCCACACTGGTTAGGGTGAATCAGGCCCCTTGAGCAGGCCCCTAGGAGGAGGCGTGCAGCAACTATCCTTTCCAGGATCTTTGAGACAGTTCGGAGGAGGACTATAATCCTAACAGAGGAGGGTGAGTAATACGAGGGCTTTCCCGGTTTGTCGAGGACCACTCTGTTTGCCACCTTCAGCGAGGCCGGATTGTATCCCAGGGACACTAGCCGGGAGCGATATTGGGGAAGGCTGGAGCCGTTGATCGCATTCACCCATTTCCAGGTCAGGTAGGGGATGCCATCGGGGTCTGGTGCCGACGAGGAGAACTTGGAGAGTGCATGAGCGATCTCCTCTTCGGTGAGGGGGGGTGCTGAGTTGTACGGCCTCAGTCTAGGTGGGGGGGAGAAGGCTGCCATGGGGGGGAAAGAATGGCCCAATAGGGCCTCGTTCATCTGCTGCGAGGTCTCAGCCCCTGGGAGGGAAGGAAAGCGGGGTGGCGCGCGCCCTGAAGCGAACCTCTTTGCGGTCCACAGGTTCTGGGGGGTGGGGGAGTGTAGGACCGAGGACCAGTGTTTCTACTTCGCGACCTTGAGGGCCTTGAAATACCCCGTTCTTGAGATGTTCGCCGTTTCTCTCAAGGCCATGGTACCTGGTTTTTGGGCCCGCCTTGCTTCCTTGTGGTACTCGCTGTGGAGGATGGTGAGGTGGGGCGACCACCAAGGTTTCAAGTGGTGGGAGGGGCGTGAGCTTGGGGTATGTTCCTTAAGAAGGGCCATGAGACGGTCGAGCGAATTGGCGATCCAGTCTCCAGGACCTTCGGCGAGGGGCCCAGTGGGGGGGGAGGGATTTTGAAGTTTTTGACTAGAGGGGAGAGCGTTGCCCAGTCGGTATGCTCCCACGTGAGGCGGCAGGCCAGGGCCGGGGACGGGGAGGCTAGCCATATTGTTATTGGGACGTGGTCAGAGCCCGTCGAAGGGAGAGATGTGTCCTACCCATTAACGAAGGGAAAGAGCAGGGGGTTGGCAAATGCTAGGTGGATAACGGACGGGCGTGCCTTTCCCGAGAGGGGGAACCTGGTGTACACACCTGGGGAGTTTAGCAGAACAAAGCCACCCAACGCCGCCAACTCGAAATACAGGGCAGATGAGGACACTGCCTGAGACGAAAAGGAGTGTAGAGGGTCCGTGAAGGGGTTGTGGATGTTCAGGTCCCCCACTACTAAATGTGGGATGCCCGTATTGGGGAAGAGATTTTCTGGGGGGACGTAGTGAAACCAGCAGTCTGCCGAGTTGATGGAGTAGGCATTAACCAGCCGAAAGGAGTGGAATTGGGAGCCAAAAATGCGTACCTGGGAGGATATGTCGAGGGACATAACATCGACCCTCTCCGTGAACTTTGGCAACAGCGAAAAACAAGCAAGAAAAGAACGGTGAATGTAGGATACGCCTCTGGGCTTCCTGACGGCCGGAAAAAAAGGCCCAAAGCCGTTGAAGGAGGGGAGGCGGTCCTGACTAACAGCAGGGTCCAGGAGGAGGACCACTGAAGGATAAGTGCTCGTCATTTTGAAAGACTCAAATAAGGAAAGAAAAACATCCCTGCTCCCAAGGCAGTTATGTTGAACGATGGAAAGGAAGGAAAGGGAGGAGGCCTGCCGCATGCTGGGGGATGGGGGCGAATTAATCATCACCGGGACGTACCTGACGGGAGAAGGGGGCAGGGGAAGGGCTCGGCTCCTCCCGGTGGAGAGGACCGCCAAAACCTTGGGTCGAATAGGGGCACGGAGGCACTGCTGGGGGGAGTTGTCTGGGGGTTACGAGGGCCATCTGACTGGGACCCGCCCTGCCCGGGGCCTATCTCTTGGTTGTTATTTTTTTCTTTTTTTTCTTTCTTTTTTGTAATCATGCGTTTATTGTTTTAGGTACAAAAAGCCTCATGCAGCGCAAGCTATGGAGAGAACAAAACCTATAAATCCAAACAATAACAAAACAAAGTCACGGCAGCAGTAAATATCCACACTAACGGGGTTCTCCTCCGCTGGGCCGAGGCCACTCTACCAGTAAGGAAAGAAAAGTCATACACCTCACGCGAAAGGAAAGCCTACATAAGTTACAGGAAAGAAAACCTCAACTCGCTACACTCTTACTAGGCCTCGGCCAAGGAAAACACTCGGAACATAGGGCGCGGTGGGTTGTGGGGAGAGAGGGGGAAGGGCGGGGAGGAGGGGGGAGTGGTACCCAGGAACATTGTCAGGTGGAAACCGGTGGAGGTGAGGCTAATGTAGGTAGCGAGCCTTTTGAGTAGGGGGAGGGAGGACCATAGAGGGGCCTCATGACAAATATCCGTGACGCTGTGGAGGAGGCGTGCGCGGGAGCCCTGTCTAGAGGGGCATGTGAGGATGGCGTGTTGGAAAGACTCTGGTTCCAAACCACAGTGGGGGCAGGAGGTATCGGCCTCAGGGGCCCTCCAGGAGGGGTGTGCTACCAGGTAGCTTTTCCCGGCTCGCATCTGGTGGATTCGCCCTGCTATGAACTTGCCCAGGCCCATAAAGGGGCGAAGGTGTAGGGCTGGGGGGTGGTTATAGTAGGCGCAGGGGTGAACAGTGAGGAGTAGTCCTCAATGAGGGCCTCCCTAACCCTCGTCTTTAGGGCGGAGTATGTGCTAGTCATTAGGGATTACGAGAAGAGGAGGGCCGAGACCTCAGGAACCAGGTGTCAATATATCATGGGCATCTTGGACAGGCCGCCGGTGAAAGCAATAGTGATGTGGGCCACTGTGTCTATCGGGAGGTGGTTCCGGAGAGGGGGAGAAGGGCGGGGTGTTTTCCAGCTCAGAGGGAGGTAGACCGACGAGAGGCCCTTGGTGTGGGCCCTTGAGCCGTCTGGGGCCCGGTACGAGGAGAGGGAGGGGAAGGTGGGGTGTAGGTGTTCTGTTTCCGGGTTAACACCGGGCGGGGAGCAGACTGTCTTAAGGGCGGCCAGACTCTGCCTCAGCGACACCAGGAGGGGGATGTGGGGCAGACAGGACTCGATGGCCAGGATGCCAATGGGAGTTGACGAGAAACAGTTGGTTGCCCACCTCTGCACCATGTGCCAGAAGGTGTCCAGCCTTGTGAGGGAGCCCACGTTGGGCGTGAAAAGGTCCGCCCTATACAGAAGGATGGGCGCGACGAGTCATGTTGCCAACCTATGGTATAGAGAGGGGGCGAGCGCCGCCCCCGGGGGGCTGAGGCGTATGACGAGGGCGAATGCCCCTTGGGCCAGCGCCAGACAGTGCGAGAAGTGTGTCGATGTGAATAGGGAGGGGGTAAACCAGTACCCTAACCACCGGAGGGAATCGCCGGGGTGAAAGATCTCCCCATTTAACTAAATAGGTGAGAGACACAACTGAGAGTGCCTTTGGCTGGGGGTCCTCCAGTGTATGAGTTCAGTATTGAGAACGGAAAAGGAGATGCCAAGACGTGCTGCCTTGGCCTGGATTGTCCTGAACAGTTGTTGTAGTCGACAGATGTTCCCTCGATAGGAAAGGGAGCCGGCAGTCAGGGCGAAGTCGTCCACGTAGTAAAGCATCAGTGTCCACTGGATCCTGAAGTGAAGGGGCGCAACATAAATAAGGAAAAGCAAAGGAGAGATCGGGGAGCCCTGAGGGGTGTCAACTTTGATGGGGGCTGGGGTGCCCGGTGCGCCCTGGAAGACAAGTGTGCAGCTACGCTCACTTAGGAAGGAAGCGACCCAGGAGACCAGGTAATGGGGGATCCCACCTTCCCTAAGGATGGGGGACAGAGTTGGATTGTCAACGTTATCAAAACGAGCTTTGATGTCCAGAAAAAGGAAGGACACCTTCAGGCGCGGCCTCGGCAGGGTGTTTACATGATTCATGAGGGTGAGGCAGGCATCATATGTGCTCAGCCCAGGGAGGGAGCCGTATTGGTTAGGGTTAATCAGGCCCTTTGAGCAGGCTGCGAGGAAGAGGCGTGCCGCAATTATCCTTTCCAGGATTTTGGAGACAGTTCGGAGGAGGACTATAATCCTGAAGGAGGAGGGTGACTCATACAAGGGCTTTCCCGGTTTGTCAAGGACCACCCTGTTTGGCACCTTCAGTGAGGCCGGGTAGTATCCCAGGGAAACTATGGGGGAGAGGATCTGGAGGAGGATTGAAGGGTTGATCGCATTCACTCATTTCCAGGTCAGGTATGGGATGCCATCGGGGCCAGGGGCCGACGAGGAGGTGGACTTGGAGAGTGCCTTGGCAATCTCTTCCTTGGTGAGAGGGGGTGTCGAGCTGTGCGGCGGGAGTCTAGGGGGGGGGGAGAAGGGTGCTTATGGAGGGAAGAAGTGGCTCAATAGGGCCTCGTTCATCCGCTGCGGGGTTTCAGCCCCGGAGAGGGAAGGGAAGCAGGGGGGAGCTTGGCCTTAGGCGAACCTCTTCACCGTCCACAGGTTCCGGGGGGTGGCTGAGAGTAGGAAGGAGGACCAGTGTTTGTTCTTCGTGACCTTGATGGGCTTGAAATAGCCTGTTCGCGAGATGTTTGCCATTTCTCTCCAGGCCATGGTGCCTTGTTTGTGGGCCAGTCGCGCCGCCTTATGATACTCGGGGTGCAGGACGGTGAGGTGGGGGGACCACCAAGGTTTTGTGTGGTGGGAAGGTCGTGAGCTAGGGGTGTGTTCTTTAAGAAGGCCCATGAGGTAGTCAAGCGTCCCAGTGAGCCAGTCATCTAGGGCTTCGGGGAGGGGCATAGCGGAGGAGGGGGGACTATGATGTTTCTAATGAGGGGGGAGAGCAGCTCACAGTTCATGTGGTCCCATCTGAGGCGTGGGGGGGCTGGATCCAGGTATGAAGATGCTAGCAATATGGTAATGAGAACATGGTCCAAGCCCATCGAGAGGAGGGAGGTTTCCCAGCCTGCTACAAAAGGAAGGAGCAGGGTGTTGGCAAAAGCACAGTCAATAACAGATGTGCGTGCCTTTCCCGAGAGAGGGAATCTAGTATACACGCCTGGGGAGTTTTGTAGGGCGAAACCGCCCAGCGCCACCAACTTGAAGTATGGGGCGGAGAAGGAGACTTCCCAGGATGAAAAGGAGCGCAGCGGGTCTGCCAGGGGGTTGTAGATGATCAGGTCTCCCACCACCAAGAGCGGGACGCCCGTGTCTGGGAAGAGGGATTCCGGGGGGACGAAGTGGACCCTACGGTCCTCCGAGTTGATTGAGTAGGCGTTGTCCAGCGTAAAGGAGTGGAAACGGGAGCCAAACACAGCTTTCTGGGAAGAGATGTCGAGGGATATAACGTTGACCCTCTCTGTGAACTTTGGCAACACCGAAAAATGAGCAAGAAAAGAAGGATGTACGTAGGATGCCACCCTGGGCTTCCTGACTGGTGGAAAAACGGGCACAAAGCTATTGAAAGAGGGAAGGCGGGCCTGACAAACAGGAGGGTCCTAATGGAGGACCACTGAGGGGTATGTGCGTGTCTCTTTGAAAGACTCAAATAAGGAAAGAAAAACATCGCAGCTCCCAAGGCAGTTATGTTGGATGACGGAAAGGAGGGAGAGGGAGGAGGCCTGCCTCCTGATGGATTGGGGGGGCAAGTTACTCATTTCTGGGATGTACCCAACAAGCTAAGGGGGCTCGAGACGGGCTTGGGTCCTGCAGAGGGAGAGGACCGCCAAAGCCAGGAGTGGAGCCGGGGGGCGGAGGGCGTGCCGGAGGGGGCTGTCTGGGGGTCACGAGCTCCATCTGACTGGGACCCGCCCCCCTCGGGGGAGTAGATGGTGCCTGGTTGCCATCGACGGCCACGTCCATGGGGTCTTGACCCTGGGGTTCAGGGGTGGAGTTTCGGGAGGGGACAGGAGGTCGAGGTCAAGCCGGACACTCTTTGGAGGTCGCAGTGTGGTCATTACCGCAGTTGCAGCAATGGGGGGGCGAGGTTCGACAACAGGATGGGACTGGCTTATTGTTCCCGCTCCCAGGGCAGGTTGTCTTCTGACATCTGTGAACCGCACGAGTATGATGAAGCGCACAAATAGGGCAGGTTGGGTGGGTGGCGGGGTATCCCTAAGTAGCGTGTCCGTATCTCCAGTAGTTTCTATACTGGGACGAGCGTCTTGCTGAGAAGGCAAGTTCGACCTTGCGTTTCTCGCCTATCTCTTGGTCATTTTTTTTCTGTCTTGTTTTTTGATATCATGCGTTATTTGTTTTGGGTACAAAAAGCCTTATGCAGCACAAGCTATGAAGAGATAAAAACCTATAAGTCACAACGAGCGCCTGCTTCACCTCTTCATGGGAAAAATCAAACACCCCGAAACCATAGGAAAAGCCCCCCTCGCCTAGCACCTAAGATACTAATACCCCAAACATGTAAGGAAACAATTCATAGAAACGCACAGGTAGAGAGACCCAAACCCTTCCGCAGGCTCCCCAGAACAAAGGAAAGTTTCGCTAAGGCCTCGAAATGCGGGCCTGAGGGAGAGGATGGTGATCGGCCGTTGGAGGAAAACCACAGGAATGTGGGCCGACACTGTAACCGTAAACCACCGTCACGCCAGTAATTACATCGTTCGCCCAAGGCATTGGCGGCACCCACGGAGGCAGTGCAATACCACCGCTGGGTGTAACTGAGGAGGAGCGCGACGATGGGAGAGGATACAGAGGCGAGCGGAGCCACCGGGCAGTAGGGTGCCAGCCGGTGGGTTGCAGTCGGGTGCCAGCCTAGGGGGAGGTAAACAGTAAGGTGCCAGCTAAGGGGGCAGTACGGTGCCAGCGGACAGAACTGGGAGGGGGGAGGAGGAAGGATCATGAGCACGCTAGCCACAAGCGACAAACGGGCCATAGCAAGCGCTTTTGGGATGACGACAAGACCGGGACGAGACCGTTATGTTACTAGCCGAGGCTTTCCCCACCAGAGGTACAAGCCCAGCAAGCCGAGGCCTACTTCGACCGAGAGTCCGACACCGTAACGCCCACCGTGAACGAAGCGAGAAACTTTCTGACCGTGCAAAATGCGAAGCGAGGTGCAAAGCAAGTGCGGGGTAAGGGGGAGAACAGAACATCATGAGCATGTCAACCACGCCCGGGAACAAGAACCCAAAGGTGAGGAGGCCAGAGGGCCTCAGAAGTGGAGGAAAGATGGCTTAACATCAACTCCTAGGCAGTAGCCATTGTGGGAGATAAGAGGTGGGTGGGGGAAAGTGACAATGATTTCCCGTGATGTTGGGATTTCAACTGGGGGAGGTGGAGGAGAGATGGTTCATGGCCTATCTCTTGGTCGTTTTTTTCTTTTTCTTTTTTCTTTTTCTAATCATGCGTTCATTGTTTTAAGGTACAAAAAGCCTCATTCAGTGCTAGCTATAGAGAGAACAAAACCTATAAAGCATCAAACATATAACAAAGGAAAGTCACGGCACCAATAAATTATCCACTACAGCAAAGGTTTCTCCTCTGCCGGGCCTCTGGCCTCATAAAACAGGAAAGCACAAACTAACCACAAGCCGTATTACTAAGGGAAGCTAACATACTGTTTGTAGGAAAGGAAATCTTAACAAACCCTATACTTCAGCCAACGAAAAAACACGAAACGCGGGGGAGGGTATTGCTAAGGGTGAGAGTGGTATCAGAGGGGAAGAGGGGTGGGTATCGCGCGGAAACATTGTTGGGGGGAATCCGGTGGAGGTAGCGCCGATGAAGGTGGCGACCCTTTTGAGAAGGGGGAAAGAGGTCCAGAGGGGAGCATCCGAACCAACGCTCATGACGCCGTGGAGGAGGTGTGAGCGAGCGCCCTGTCTGGAGGGGCAGAGTAGGATGGCGTGCTCGAACGTTTCTGGGTCTAACCCACAGCTGGGGCAGGAGGTGTCAGCATCAGGGGACCTCCGTATTGGGTGGGCGGCCAGGTAGCATTAACCGCCACTTATCTGATGGATCCGCCCGGCTATGAACTTATTCAAGCCCATAAAGGGTCGTGGGTTCAAGGCGGGAGGGTGATGATAGTATCCTGATGTCAGGAAAAGTCGAGGCCACTGCTTGAGGAGGGTTTCCCTCACCCTTTTCTTCAGGGCGCCATAGGTGTTATCCATTGAGGACCAGGGGGGGACGGCAGGGGTCAGGGTGACCAGGTGAGATTTTATCATAGGCATCCTAGATAGCCCGTGCGTGAATGGTATGGTTCTGTGGGCTACCGCCTCTATGGGGAGGTGGTTTCCCGTGTGGGGGGAGGGTCCCGGAGTAATCAAGTGAAGGGGAAGGTACACAGATGTGTGGCCACTAGTCAGGGCCCGCGAGGAGTCGTGTGCCCGGCGGGATGAGAGAGAGTGGAAGGAGGGGTGAAGGCGCGCCGTTGCCTGGTTTACCTGGGGCGGGGAGCAGGCAACTATAAGTGCCGCTAGCCTTTGCCGCTGGGAGATCAGGAGGGGGATAGGGGGAAGGCAGGATTCCACTGTGAGGATCCCGGTGGGTGTGGCTGAGAAACAGTTCGTTGTCCATCTCTGGACCTTGTGCCAAAGGTCTTGAGTCGCGCTATGGATCCCGGGCTGGGTGTGAAGAGGTCCGCCCTGTACAGTAAGATTGGGGCGACTAAGGAAGTTGCGAGCCAGTGGCATAGGTATGGGGCTAGGCCTGCCCCGGGAGGGCTGAGGCGTCTGATGAGGGCAAAGGCACCCTGGGCGAGGGCCAGTCTGTGCGAGCAGTGGGCGGATGAGTCCAGGGCAGGCGTAAACCAGTACCCGAGCCACCATAGTGAGTCGTGGGGCTGGAACAGTTCCCCTTTGATCTGAATGGGGGAGAGGCATCTCGCTGAGTTCCTCTAGCTTGGGGTCCTCCAGTGTATTAGTTCTGTCTTGGCTAGAGAAAAGGAAACGCCTAGGCGTATGACCTTTGCTGCTAGCCTCTCGAAGAGCTCCTGGAGGCGGCGGATGTTGCCCCGGTACGAAAGGGAGGCTGCAGTGATGGGGAAGTCGTCCACATACAAGATCATCTGGCCCTGAGGGACCCTGAAATGAAGCGGCGAGACGTATAGCAAGAAGGGGAGAGGAGAGATCGGGGAGCCCTGTGGGGCGCCGACATTTACTGGGGCTGGGGTCCCTTGGGCCCCTTGGAAGACTAGAATGCAGCTCCGTTCACTCAGAAAAGATGAGACCCAGGAGACTAGGTAGGGGGGAACCCCCCCTCCCTCAGGATGCGGGCCCGAATGGAGTTGTCGACGTTGTCGAACCCCGCCTTGATGTCCAAGAACTGGGACGAGACCTTCAGACGGGGTCTCTGCAGAGTCTTCATGTCGTTATAGAGGGTTAGGACCGCCTCATAAGTGCTGAGTCCAGGCAGGGGGCCGCATTGGTTGGGATTGAGCAGCCCCTTCGATCGGGCTGCTAGGAGGAGGCGGGACGCTATTACTCTTTCAAGGATCTTTGAAACCGTTCGGATTAGGACAATGATCCTGAAGGAAGCAGGGGACTCATAGGAGGGCTTTCCTGACGTGTCAAGGACTATCCCGTTCGACCCTTTCAGTGAGGCCAGATGGTATCCCAGGCTAACTAGCGGGGAAAGGATATGGCGGAGGACGGAGGGATTGATGGTGTTGACTTACTTCCAGGCGGAGTATGGGATCCCGTCAGGTCCCGGGGCCGAAGTGGGGGACCACTTGGAGAGAGCTATTGCGATCTCTTCCTTTGTTAGCGGGGGCGCCTTCTTATCAGGCCTCAGTCTGGGAGGAGGAGAAAACGGCTCCTTCGGGGGGAAAAAGTGGTCCAAAAGAATGTCATTCATTTGCTGGGGGGTCTCTGCCCCTGGGAGGGAGGGAAAACGGCATGGTGTGCGACCGAAGGCCAACCTTTTGGCCGTCCACAGGGTCTGGGGGGTGGCGCTTACCAGGAAGGATGACTAGTGTTTGTTTTTGGCGGTCTTAATCGCCTTGAAATACCCCGCTTTGGAAATGCTGGCCACGTCCCGCAGGGCTGTGGTGCCATGTTTCCTAGCCTCGCTGGAGGCTTTGTGGAACTAAGGGTGGAGGGTGGTTAGGTGGGGAGTCCACCACGGTTTGGAGCGATGAGAGGGCCTGGATACCGGTGTATGCGGCCTATCTCTTAGTCGCTTTTTTTCTTTTTTTTGCTTTTTTGTAATCCTGCGTTCATTGTTTCAAGGTACAAAAAGCCTCATGCAGTGCTAGCTATGGAGAAAACAAAACCTATAAAGCACAAAACATAAACAAAGGAATGTCACGGCACTAAAAATATCCACTATCGTGAAGGTTTCTCCTCCGCCGGGCCATCGGCCATATAGAAAGAAAAGTACAAAGTAGCTAATAGTCGTCTAACATGGAAAGCACACCTAACGTCGCGGGGAATAATCTAACAGGCCTAAACCTCAGCCAACGAAAAAACACGAAACACCGGGGGGGGCACCATCAGGGGTGAAAGTGGCAGCGGGGGGGAAGAGGGGGGAGTGTCTGGCAGAAACATAGTTGGGGGGAATCCGGTAGAGGTGACGCTGATCAAGGTAGCGAGTCTTTTGAGGAGTGGCAGGGAAGACCATAAGGGAGCGTCCTGACTGACACTTGTGACGCCGTGGAGGAGGCGTGAGCGAGCGCCCTGTCTGGAGGGGCAGGTGAGGATAACATGCTCGAACGTTTCGGCTTCTAGGCCGCAGCGGGGGCAGGAGGTGTTGGCATCGGGGGTCCTCAAGGTAGAGTGAGCGGCCAGGTAGCTTTTCCCGGCTCTCATCTGATGTATCCGACCTGCCATAAACTTGTTGAGGCCCATAAAGGATCACGGGTTCAGGGCGGGAGGGTGGTGGTAGTACCCTGGGGCTGGGAAGAGACGAGGCCACTCATCGAGGAGGGCCTCCCTCACCCTTTTCTTCAAGGCGTGGTAGGTATTGTCTATTAGGGACTGCGGAGGGACGGTTAGGGCCGGGGAGACCAGGTGTGAATTGATCATGGGCATCCTAGTCAGCCCTTGGGTGAAGGGTGTGGTCCTGTGGGCCACCCCGTCAATTGGGAGATGGTTCCTCGTTGGGGTGACCGGTCTTGGAGTTTTCCAGTGGAGAGGAAGGTACACGGACGTGAGGCCTCTTGTCAAGGTCCTCGAGGAGTCGCCCGCGCAGTACCGGGATCGGGAGGGGAAGGAGACGTGGAGGCGAGCCGTCGCTGGGTTCACCTCAGGCGGGGGGAGCATGCAACTCTGAGCGCTGCTAATCTCTGACGTTTGGATATTAGGAGGGGGATTGGAGGAAGGCAGGATTCCACCGAGAGGATTCCGGTGGGCGTTGCTAAAAAGCAGTTCGTAGTCCCTCTTTGGACTGTGTGCCAGAAGGTATTATGGCGAGCCATGGCCCCTGCACCAGGTGTGAAGAGGTCCGCGCCATAGAGCAGGATTGGGGCAATAAGGGATGTTGCCAGCCTGTGGTAGAGGTAAGGGGCGAGACCCGCTCCAGGGGGGCTCAAGCGTCTAATGAGGGCGAAGGCACTATGGGCGAGTGCGAGTCGGTACTGGAAGTGGGCTGAGGAGTCCAGGGTGGGCGTGAACCAGTACCCGAGCCATCGTACCGAATCCCAAGGGCGGAATAGCGCTCCTTTGATCTGTATGGGGGAGAGGCACTTTGGAGAGTGCCTCTGACTGGGGGTTCTCCAGTGAATGAGCACTGTTTTGGCAACGGAAAAGGAGACGCTTAGGCGCCGGGCCTTAGCTTCCAGCTTCTCGAAGAGTTCCTGGAGGCGGCGGATGTTGCCCCCGTAGGAAAGAGACGTGGTAGTAAGGGCGAAATCGTCCACGTACGAGATCATAAGACCTCGCGGGATCCCGAAGTGGAGGGGAGACACATAGTGGAGAAATAGAAGGGGGGAGATTGGGGAACCCTAGGGGGCACCGACGTTGCCTATCTCTTAGTCGTTTTTCTCTTTTTTTTCTTTTTTTTGTAATCATACGTTATTTGTTTTAGGTACAAAAAGCCTTATGCAGCGCTAGCTATGAAGAGAAAAAAACCTATAAGCCCAATAACAACCACCCGCTTCACCTCATCATAGGAAAAATCAAACCCCTCGAGACCATAGAAGAAACTACCCCCGCCTAGCACCTAAGACTCACACCTCAGACACGTAGGGAAACAACTCATAGAAATGTACAGGAGAGAGACCCAAACCCTTCAGCAGGCCCCCTGGTAACACTAGGAAAAGAATCAAAAAAATAACGAGATGTAACTACTATTGCCAATATGCCTAACCAAAATGCCCCGCGGCTAGTCGCCGTAAGGGGCAGGCCGGTTCACGGTCGGGACTGACCGGAAGATGGCGACGCGTCGGCGTTCAGGAGAGACCAAGGAGGCAGTACAATACCATGATCAACCGTAACCTAAGCGAGGTTTGCGAAAGTAGAGTAAATAGCAGGAGGGAGAGAGGTAGGTGGGTGAGCGGAGCCACCGGGCTGAGAGGATGCCAGCCAACGATAATGAGCAGTAGGGTGCCAGCCGGAGAGTACCAGTAGGGTGCCAGCCGGTGAGGAGCAGTAGGGTGCCTGCCAGAGCGAGGAAAAAGGGCACTAACGATGGCAGCAGACAGAACCGGGAGGTGGAGAGAGGAAGGATCGCGAGCAAGCTAGCCACAGCCAACAAACGGGCCATAGCCCAGGCTTTTGGACGACGACGAACCAGGCGAGACCGAGATGTTACTAACCGAAGCTTTCCCTATCAGAGGTACAAGGCCAGCCAGTCGAGGCCTACGGCAACCGAGAGTCCGACACTGTAACGCCGACCGTGAACGAAGCGAGAAGCTCTCCGACGGCGCAAAACTCTAGGCGAGGTGCAAAGAGACTGCAGGGTAAGGGGGAGAACCGAACTTCATGAGCGGGTGTCAATGATGAACAAGAATGAGAACCCCAAGGAGGGGAGGCAGGCGTGCCCCAGGAGAGGTGGGAAGATGGCTTAACATCAACCCTTAGGCAGTAGCCATCGTGGGGGAAGAGATGTGGGTGGGGGGAAGTGACGATGATTTCCCTGGTGTTGAGATTTCAATCGCCGGAGGTGGAGGAGAGATGGTTCGTGGCCTATCTCTTAGTTGTTTTCTTTCTTTTTTTTTTTTTTGTAATTATGGGTTATTTGTTTCTAGGTACAAAAAGCCTTATGCAGCGCTAGCTATGAAGAGAGAAAAAACCTATAAATGCAAACTCACCGCCGGCTTCACCTCTTCATGGGAAAAATCAAACAGCCCGATTCCATAGGAAAAGTCTCCAGCGCCTAGCACCTAAGATAATATACCCCAGACACGTAAGGAAACAATACATAGAAACGTACAGGTAGAGAGACCCAAACCCTTAAGCAGGCTCCACAAAACAAAAGAAACAACGGCTGTTCTAAGGCCCTTTCGGGGCCCGAGGGAGAGGATAGATGACCACCGACATGGGAAAACATGGAAACTGTGGGCCCACAAGAACCACTCGCGCGGTTGTGCAGGTCATTACATCGATCCAAGGCGTTGGTCCATAGCCATGGAGGCAGTGCTATACCACGACTAGGCGTAACCGAGGAAGGGTCGAACGATCGGAGGGGGAGGAGGGCGAGCGGAGCTACCGAGCAGAGGTGATGCCAGCCAGGAAGGTGAGCAGTAGGGTGCCAGCCGGTGAGTAGCAGTAGGGTGCCAGCCAGAGGGGGGGGAGCAGTAGGGTACCAGCCGGGGGGGGGGGT
>Ga0307513_10001970_pt1 | contig 29061 bp, 23 predicted proteins | sample 15_EM_MG_FD_202174 | JGI IMG/M metagenome (GOLD analysis project Ga0307513, IMG submission 202174) | Populus trichocarpa ectomycorrhiza microbial communities from riparian zone in the Pacific Northwest, United States - 15_EM | ecosystem: Host-associated > Plants > Roots > Unclassified | place... | reverse complement strand
CAAGTAATCCCTTTCAAACGTGCTCTCGGATGCGTCAGGGCACTGGTCGACTTCAATATGATGGCGCAATACCGAAGCCACACGTCTGACACCATAGCCTACATGGAAGATTATCTGGACCAGTTTGATATGCTAAAAGATATCTTGTTAGAATTTCGAGTAACAAAACGCACACAGGACAAGGTTGACAAGCAACGAAAGAAGATTCGACGTCAGAGAGCCCTGGTGATTGAGCAAGTGGCCCCATCCCTACGGCGCCGGATGCGCGACAACAATCGCCAAGGAGAACAGGACCTCTGTCTGGACTTGGTCCGTGGCGAATCGCATTTCAACTTTATCAAGATGCATCTTCTAAGCCACTTTTGTTACCATATACACCAGTTTGGCAACATTCCGATAAATTACACGGAGATCAGAGAGCTGGCTCACCAGACGCAAATCAAAGACTGATGGCGCCAATCGAACAAAAATGAAGCAGCGCGCCTGATCGTCCACCGCTACGGTCGTCAACATGCCATCAGAATGCGACTGTGGAACCTTGAATCTCTAAAATGTCGCGAAGCCGATCTCTCAGGTGACGTCTTGCATCATTTAGACAGCACGGCCAGCACCGTGACCGCAGCAGGGCCGGTTGTCCGCAGGAGGGTCCTGAAGGGACGTCGGGAAGATGTGTCTAACGTCGTGGATTTTAGCCGGATCTTGGGAGTCTCACTCGAGATTATATATCGTGAATTGATCCGGTATAGCAGACATAACGTGCCGGCAGCGCACCGTCTTCCTGAGGACCATGCGATGCTCCGATCACTCCCGGTTGAGCTACTCACACAACTTGAAATCCCGGTTCTTGCGTTCCAAGGAGCCGATGTTTACGAGATCCACCGTGCACGATCCACCGGCGATCTACACCTTAGAAACCAGGGCAGTCGCAATGATTGGCTTTGGGGTAAAAGCTGGTACGGCAGAAATGTATGGTGCGCTGAGGGGTCGTCTGCCGGCAAAGCTAGTTGCCCTCTTAAAACTCAGGGTCTACCTATCCGACGATACTGTGCGTCGGGTCGCCGGTGTTCAGATGCTGACCCCAGTCAACTCAGGGCGCCTATCGGATCAACATGGCCTTGTTACAGTGCAGATGAGGCAGGATGCACGAGGGTTTACAATAGTAGATATAGGGACAATCCTCGGTCTGGCGCATCTGATCCAGGAGGAGGACCGGCGCTGGCTTATAAATAGCCGGATTGATTTGAGAACATTTAATGAGGTTTGTTAAAGAATCTGGATGAGAGAATCAGGACACGGCTATGCGGGAGAATCATACATGATCTTAATACTGTATATAGAAGATCTAGAAGCGAGTCTAAACCCACATCATGAGTTCGCCAGACCAGTGAGGCGTGATATGTGATACGTGAGATGTGAGATGTGAAAAAAAAAGTCCTGATGCCCGAGACGCGGGCGGACCGACGTCTGAGGGAGCAGTGAATTAATTCAGGTTGAGAGTACTCGAGCGGGGATGAGGGGCGGGATACCTCAGGACGCAGAGAAGAAGCAAAGCGGAGCGAGCATGATCAGGAGGAACAGGCGACGAGAGGGAGAATCTGGAGTAGTCTGGTCGTCGGGACAACGCGACGTTGCGTCAGGATGTAGGAAACGTTGCGACGTTGCGTCAGGCCGTAAGGAACGTTGCGACGCAAGTCAGGACGCACAGGACGCACAGGACGCAGAATATCCAGCGCTTGCATCAGGACGCAACGCCGGCAGATTAGACGCAAGATCCGTTTTTGCTGATGTTGGAATAAGCTTCATAATGATATCTGAAGTTAGTATATGAAGTTTAAAGTTAGATAAATAGAGGCTTTATTTATTTTTTGCATGTACTTAAAAATGATTGCTATATGACTAGTAAGACTCGTGCAACTATCTACAAGTCAAAATTCCATCATTTGAATAACCGCTAGTCAATTCCCAATTCGCCAAGTTTTAGTAGACAGAGTAGTCACCCAGTTGGTTGGATTAGAATATATATTTATTATGATAGATGATAGAAAGATGATTGTTGATTTGTAATTAGTAGTAATTAATATGGAATCTGATCAACAACTATCCTTGAAACTGGCCCTAAAGAGTACGGTAAAAGCTGTTGCGATTCGCTATGTCCGGGAGCTCCGTTAGCTCGCTAATCTCTGGATTCAGAGACAAAAGCCCTTAAGAAGGATTAGTGCTTTCCGGGAAGAGTATAGCCTGAGTCAAAGGTTGTGTTGGATCTCACTAACTTGCTGTCGTAATTGTGTCAGCTTATCCAGCTAAACCTACTTTGGTCTGGTGCCATGATTTGCAGAGGTATTTGGCGCTCGCGAATCGCAAGACTTTTTACGGTACTACGAGACTTCCTAGGGCTGTTCAGCAAATCTAATAACCTATTATTTATTTAAATAATTTATTATTGTGTTTTAAAGGTACTATGATATAAGGATTTATTTGTACATTTTGATAGTGTCATGTTGATCAACGCACAAATTATGCAAAACATTTTGATTTCCCTTTAAAATGTATAAACTCACTTAGGATATGATAGTGAAAGGTATGTCAAGATATTGAAAACATAGGTCAACTATCTATGTAGATATTCCATGGCAGAATTGGTCTAATATGTATGTAATTTGTATGTATTTTCTACCTCTTTTTTAACAACTTCTGCATTCAAAAATGCCTATGAATAAAATTAAAACCTCATTATTCTGAATATATCAGACTTATATTATCCTTGTATCCATTTTTCAATATTATTCTTCACAGGTTTTCAATTGTTTTATGCTAATGAAAGGCTACGATTCATTTATGAAAGAGGCAATCTTAAAATCACCATATCTGAGTAACACTTTATGACTACACAAATAAAAACTCAATTTTCAGATTCACAATATTCCAAAGTACTTGGCCATTGATTATCAAGGTGGTTTCTCAATTATTAGTTGAGATAATTAAATGTAAATTATATTTTCCCATGGTTGCTATGGGTGAGCCGGAGCCCTGTCGTGAGCCACTTCCCCGGGAATCACGTTAGGCCTCTGAATCAGTTTGCGCACTAGATCCAGGTGGCCTGGTAGCTGAGAGATAGGAATTGATTAGGGTAATATAGCATTGCCGGGTTGCCCTCAAATTTGTTCCCTGCTCAAATTACGATTCCCAGATACACAAGTTGAGTACTAACCATACTGACTGCCATAGAACAGGTGATAATCTACTACTGAATGCCTGGTATTACCATCAGTAAAATATTTTAATAGAATGTAAAAAGAGTGCTGTGCTGCTGCTGATTTATTGTGCTGCAGTGATCGGATTTCTTCAGGTCAGAAAAGACCTATTTTACACCTCTCCCAGGTCTCGCTACCCACCTGGGTGTCCAAGACTTTTATGTTAACAGAAAATAACCTGTTTTCCTTCCACCTAGGTCTCCTTGCGCAAACTCTCTAATGTGCCTGCCTATTCGAGTACTACTTGTAGGTCTCCCGTGTTTATGAGTGAACACAACTGCGATTGCATACGGAGTATTAGTAAAGGCTTTCTGACATGACTACTATTGCATGCCACTGAAATCCTGGGGCTGTGGCTGATTCTTTGCCGGTATGGAATAGCAGTCGTGTTTACAAACGTCACAAGATTACGAGTACTCGAGTATAGTGTGGTTCACGAGTCGGCTCGTGGCACCCGTGGACTTGAGGGCTCAAGCCGCTAAGAAACCACCAAGAAACCGCGCAGTGGCTCGAGTCTAGAGTCGAGTCGGCTAGTGGACCCCTGATCGAGCTGCCAAGAGACCCGTTGCCAAGAGACTCGAGCCAGGCTCGGCTCGAGTCTGTCTCGAGTCCGCTTGGCTCGTGCACAACACTACTTGAGTATGGGCAGGGAGTTGGCCGGAGCCTCAAGGATTTAGTGTATTGAATAGCAGTCGTGTTCACCAACGTCAAGGAATTACGAATCCCTTAACCTGTAACTTTATTCAAACACTGTGGCTAAAGGCTAAGTTGAGAGCGTGGGTCATGAGCTTAACTAGACTAGGCAAAGTGGTAAGTAATCAGAATCCCTTACCTTGTAATCATGGTTAGAGTCTATTTGGGAAATCCTGATAGGAAAAACGTAGCGCTTAGGAAATGGCGTAGTGCTCGGAATACCCGGAAATCAGTAATGTTCAGCATTGCAATCATGGAGGCCAGAGTAGTCGCATAGATTTCCTCCCAGGTTCTAAAATGAGCCAAAGGGGACAGCGGGAAAATATCATTGATCGTTACTCCTTGGGTTGAATTTTAACTGTAGTTGCTACTTCTTTCATCCTTGTGATCGATTATCTCTACTTTAGCGTGACACTAAAAGTGCCTCAACGAAAGAACAGCATAAGGGATGGCTTGATGGAGCTACTATTACATGTAGTATTCAGTCTCGTCTGGGTCAAGCTTGTCCTCAGTCTCACAGTCCCCTGGTGAGATACAGGGTGGGATAACTTTGGAGTTCTTTCTTTTGTTACACAGTTGCAATGAGGGATATTCTTTGTAAACCTTATGACAAATTGTATGGTTTCCTTGGTTACACGTATATGCGACTCATACTGGGATATGAGTCGGAAGGGAAAGGCTGTGCCATGATTTGCTTCTAGATAATAGGGCTCCACCCCATATTTCTCTTGACGCTTCGCACCCCTTTCACCTTCAGTCATTGAAATTACCACTCCACGTCATTCAGTCCACGATCCCCCCTCGCCCCCTAACTCCTCCTGCGTTTCAGGCTTCGCGTCCCTGATCCCCTGTCGTGAAGATGGAAGACCTCCCCCCCCTCCCCTTTTCGAGGCACTCTGCAAGAGCTCCTTCAAGGCAATCATCCTCCCCGGACCTCACGGAGTCCCACGTCTACATACGCGACTTCGTTCGCGAAACCAGCCAAAGGCCTAACTTTACCCCTATCCATCATCCGATTCTCGACGATAACCACCTCTCCGGCCTGTCGGACGGCGAGGCCATCCTTGTCCCCTTCTCCTATTCCACCCTGAACGCGCTCGCGTCCATGACGCGTCAGCTCGACACCATAACAACCCAATTGGCCAATATCCAGGCCACAGTTGCAACCCTCCCTACCTGGCCAGCACTCGAAGGCACCCTCGCCCCCATCAATGCGGCCATTTGTGACCTGTCACATAGGGTCTCAGCGCCCCCATCCCAGGTGCCAGCCCACACTCTGGCTCAAATTCCCCCAACCTGTGTCACCACACATTCCACGCCAGCCCCCGCCCGGCCTCCTGTTCGTCTGTCCAGTGCCACCACACACTCTGCCCCCCCTATGCTACTGCCAAGGGCTAAGTCCCGCGTGACCTCACGTGACAGGGGCTCCTCATCCTCCTTCGATCCTGACATACCTAGGTTTGACCCAGACACCCGCTCCTTCTACACCTACCCCTGGGCGTAAGCGGACAGGGTTCCCAATTCGTGGGAGGCAAAGCATTCCTTGAGGGGAAGTACCCTGACCCCACCACATTCATCGCTGGGCACCTCGCCCCTGACAGCCCCAAAACCCAGCCATCATATGCCAAGGGCGCCTCATCCGGCACTCCTAAGGGCAAGAAGAATAAGAGCTCTCTCACAGCTGCCAAAGTCGCTTAAGCGAGCAACAGTGCGCCTGCTACTAAGGCACCGAAATCGCTCCCCACCGCAGAAAGAAGGTTCTACACTCCGCGTTCCTCCCTCCCCGAGCACCTACAAGCTGCTCTGATTGCTGCCACTTTCCCCGACATCACTGCCCGCGTCCTTAGGGATGCAACCTGTATCCTCCCCCTCGCAGTCACGACTAACGTCACCGACTGAGGATCTGGCACCCTTCTCGTCACCGATCCTGCCACGCCCCATGCCGCCTTAGCACCTTACTTTGATGCCCTGTCCTGCCAACTCACCAAGTCTTGCCCTGTGGGAGAGTCTCCCTGGTTGCCCTTCCGCCTCGCCCCCAACGAAGCTCAGCCCGACATCCACTCCCTCCCCATCGTCTTCCTCCCGGAGGACCAAAACTAACTTTTCGCCTCCCTCGTGGAGTCAATTCTCAACTCCAAGAACATGAGAATCCTCGCCGCAAGCTACCTCAACCCGAGTACACAATCTAGGGAGGGCAACCTTGAAACCTCTGTCATTCTCTCAGTTCACACTGGGGACGTCCCCACAATGGACTCCTCTATCTGTCTCTTTTCCCGCTCGGGTACGGTTGAACGGGCCTACTTCTTCAATAGGTATACGCAATGCAAGAATAGCTGGGAATATGGCCATGTCGCCCCCAGGTGCCCCTCTTCTGATCCCGTCTGTCCCATTTGCTCTCTCAACCACACCCCTGCCATGCACTGGTGCCCCAACCCGACCCGCCCTGCAGGTGGCAACCTTAAGGCTACTCCTGGATGTTCTTCTTCTTCACCGCTGCGCTGCGCCAACAGCGATGGCCTCACATTGCGACTCACAGGGATTGTGAGTCCCGACCCTCTCCGCACAGTCTCAGGCGTTCCACCGGTGCGGAAACGACTGTTCCTCCGCAGCACGTTGGCGTCGAGACGGACACGGCCACCGACGATAATGACCTCTCGCCCCCCACTTCACCCACCCACTCTCTCCACTCGGCGTTCGAGATGGCTACTGCAAGAGCGAGAAGCGCAATGATACTTGCGGCCCCTTTAGGGCCCACCCAAGGGAGTCTGTTGCTCCCTCCCAGGAAACGTGTTTGCCCATCTCCCATGAGCCGAACCCCATCGGGCCTGGACCGTTAATGCAGTACAACCATACGCCATGGGGCAGCGGGCACGTGTCTCCCCCCCCCCCCTGAAACCCTTCACACTCGTTCACCACAACTGTCACGGGAGCTGGGATGTGTTTTTGTCGCTTTTCGGGTCGTTCACGCAACTGGCCCACCCTCTGTCCATTGTCACCCTGCAAGACCCTCCGGTCTCCAGGGGCAAGCTTCCTTCCTTTAATCTGCTCACCGCTTTTTCCTCCCATACCAATGGTGGCTGCAAGCCCCCCGTTGCTTTCTATGTTTATAGTTTTTTTCGCTACCATTTCCCTGCTGCCCCGGTTCATCGGAAGGGGTGATCTCATGGCTTTGGACCTCGTCACCCCTCACGGCCTTTTCAACGCTTCTACCACTGGCTTCACGATTGTCAACTCCTATAGCACGAAGAGTAGTCTCAACAATACCCGCTCCGTTCTACGGGAGATTGTATTTCCTGAATCCCCTCTTCCCACACTTATGCTGCGTGATCTAAACATCCACCACCCTACGGCGGACCCCCTTAGAGTCTTCAAGGAAGAGGAGCTCGCCACCTAGACCGCTTATTTTGACTGGGCTACAGATTTGGGCTTTACTCTCCTGAATGTCCCTGGTGTCTGCACTCGGTTTTCCATGTCTCTCATTGGGCGCCCCGGCGTCCTCGACATAGCCTTTGATTGCCCCCTCCTCGCCCCCTATTTTTCAGAATGGTCCGCCCCCCTCCCCTCCACTGGCTCTGACTACATCCCTATCCTCCTCTGCTTCGATGCTCCCCTCTTTCGCGCGCCCCCCCCGCCCCCAACTGGGCTCTGACCGACTGGCCCGCACTGGACTCCTCTCTCAAAGCAGCCTCTATCTCGCCTGCTCCTGCCCACCTCCCGGTCGATAGATATCTGGTTCAAAACAAACCTGGGCAGAATAACGGCCAAGTTGGCCGTCCATACTGCGGTACAACGGGTTACCTACCGGTCTAAGCCCTGGTGGTCGGATCTCCTATCTCAGCTCAGGAGAGATTATAACTGCGCACTCCGCTCCTCGAAGGTAGACAGGTGCGATGCAGACCTCCTTGCGTCGGCAAGTGCGGCCAGGACGGCCTACATCAAAGCGATTAAGAAAGCCAAAAGGGACCACTGGTGCGCTTTTCTGGCCACCGCTACCCGGCAAACTGTTTGGACAGCGAAGAGGTTGTCTGTGGGACGCCCCCCCCCCTCGCTTCCCCGAGCTCGCTGGTGCTGCAATGTTGCTAGAGCTCAACAACGCCCTCCTCAACCACTTCATTCCAACCGAGCCACTGAGGCCCATCGACTCTATTCTGCTCCCGTTCAGGGCTGCGCGGCCCTGGCAGTGGACGAAGTAGGCACAGCCCTAACCCGGTCCACACCATCTTCGGCCCCTGGCCCTGACATGACCCCCAATTCTGTGTGGAAAAGGATACACCAGCTGGCTCTGCACCTAATTCACGAACTCCTCGCTCCGCTGCTGGCCAATGGTTTCCACCACCCCGCCCTCGAAATGGCCGACAGTATTGTGCTTGACAAACTGGTGAAACCCTCTAATGACTCGCCCTCCTCCTTCCGTGTTATCCTTTTGCTGCAAACCATTTCTAAGATCCTGCAGAGGATAAGGAACTCGAGACTGTCGTGTGTGGCCTGCCTAGCTGGCCTCCTCAACCCCCACCAATGCGGCTCTCTGGCTGGCCTGTCCGTCTCTGATGCGACTACCACCCTGGCCCACACATTAAGAACCCTCGAGATGGCCGGGAACACAGTGTCCACGCTGTTTCTGGACATTAAGAGTGGTTTCGACACCGTGGACCCCTCCGCTCTTTGCAGCATGCTCAAGGTGAAGGCTGTCAACCCATACCTCATTTCCAGGACCAGGTCCTCCCTAACCGCAATGACGTGCCAGCTCAGCTACCAATGGTCGCCGAAGGCTTTCGCCCCAGTTTCCGTGCCCACCCCACAGGGATCCCCTGTCTCCCCTCTGTTATTCGTCATTTATGTTTCCCGCCTGCATTGCGAGATTCCCCAGGGTCGGACCCTCTCCTACTTCAACGACTTTGGTCTGACAGTTTCCTCGACGTCGGATCGGCATAACATCCAATCCCTACAGAGGCACTAGGCCGTACTGAAGGCCAGGCAGGCCCGGCTGGGTGTTAGCTTCTCCATCCCTAAATCAGAACTCATCCATTGGAGGAGGATCAAGGACAGAGGTATTGTGTCCCACTCCCCGATTCACCTAGACGGTTCACCCTTTTCCTCCAAGGATGAGGTCGGTTGGCTGGGATACTGGTTCACCCCGTCGATCTCCACGACCCGACACTTTACAAAGGGACTGTCTAATGCCCAAGCCGCTTTCGGGGCCATCACGACACTCTGCCCCACAGGGATAGGACTTCCCCCGCTCTCGTGCCACCGGTTGGCCTCCTCTCTCCTCTTCCCCATCCTCAGCTATGGCGCGCATACGTTCAAGCCCACTGTTTACATGACGTGAAGGCTCTCTGCCTTCTGGTACGAGGTCCAGTGGTGGACCACGAATTGCGCCTCGCCTACCCCTACCGAGATCCTGGCCATTGAGGCCTGCCTCCTGCCGCTCGATCTCCTCCTTGCGTTCAAGTACCGCCTGGCCTGCCTTTGGGTGATGTGCTCCCCTCCGGAGATCAACCCGGCCGCTGCCACACTTCCAGCCTTGCGGGAGACGCCCTCACTGCACCGCCACGCCCCCGATCATAGGATCCTCTTGTGTGGGAATCCATGTACTAGACTGCGCCTCCCGTGGCGCAGGCCTAGGCCCTCCACCACGAAGAGGACCCACCTCCCCCTGGACACCCTCCCGCATTCGCTGCTTTTCGCCCTTGGCCCTGATGCGTCCGCCCCCCTCCCAGTTACCTCCCAGCACGTGCTCAGCGCGACTTACCCCGCGTCTCCCCCAGCCCGCCCCTACCCGCAGCTGAAGCTCCTCTGCAAGATGCTCCTCATGGTGGAGTAGGGGATGGCAGCGCCGGACCCAGAAAGATACGCCTACTGCCTCTCGCTAAAGCCCCCTCCGTTTATGGGCCTCTCCAAATTTGACGCGAGTTGCCTTCACCAGACGAGGTCTGGGCAGAGCTACTGACCCGCCCACCCTTCCTGGGACAATCCGGCCCCGACCACCTGCCCCAGTTGCCTGGATGACTGTGAGACCTTCGAGCAAGCCATCCTCCAGTGTCCGGCCAAGACACCAGCCACGAACCGCCACCTTGAAGGGCTCACTGAGTTGGGCCCCGACGCCCCCGTCTGGTCCTCAGCCGCCCTCCTGGGTGCACTGGCCCGCTTCTTAAGGTCTACGGCCACTGCTTTCCCACCTGGGATGTTCTCTCGTCCGTCCTCCTCCTCGGAATCAGTCTCCTCCCAATCGTCTAATGTATTTTCCTTTGCGTATTTTTTGTCGTCTCAGGAAAGCTATGTTTATTTTGTTGATGTTTCATGCTATCCACTGGTCACAGGAGAGTTTCGTTTGTTGTACTTGCTTTAATTTCGTGCCCGTATGTGGGCCTGGGACCGGTATGGACTCCAGCGGAAGTGAAGAGTTCCGGATATTTTCTTTGTTAGTTCATTTTGGCTTTTGGGTTTTGTTTTCGCCATAGCTAGCACTCCATGCGATTTCTTGTACCTTAACAACGAATAGATGATATAAAAAAAAAGAAAAAAAAAAGAAAAAAAAGCCCCCTATTTCTCTTCATCTTTCTCGTCCGCTCCACCTCCAGCAATTGAAATCTCAGCACCATGGGAAATCATCGTCAGAGTGTCCTATGCCTCTGATCTCCCTCGCCAATAGCCACTGCTCGGGAGGTTATGACGTCTTCATCTCTTCCGACTTTCTCGGGCCTGTGGCCTCCCCTCCCAGGGGTTTTGGATTCATTCCTGGTTCCGTTCTGTCCTCGTTGAGCACTCCTGCGTTAACTTTCCTAGCCCATACTCCGCAGTTCGCTTCCCGCCTCCCTTAGCGATTTGCACTGTCGGCAACGCTTCTTTTCGCATCAACACGTGGTCGCTAGCTTCGGGCTATTGGTGAAGTAGTTGCCCTGGTGGCCCTACCCTCTGGTATTGCACTCTCTCCTGAGTTGCTCGGTCGCTACAGCTGGCTTTCGAAAAATCGTGACCCTGTCCCCGTCCTCCGTGTTCGTACTTCTCGGTTGTTTGGACGGCCTTCCTCCTCCCCGTTCCCATGGTTAGATTGGCTCGCAACCCACTGCTATGTCCCTCCTTGGGCTGGCACCGTGCTGCCCCGTTAGCTGGCACCTTACTGCCACTCACAATAGCTGGCACCATCACTGCTGAGTGGCTCTCCTCGCTGGGTGACTCCCCTCGTCCTCTTCCCACTCCTGCGACTTACTCTACAGTCGCGAAACTCGCATTAGGTTACGCTGTGTCATGGTATAGCAGTACGACCTTGGCCCATGCTAAAGTCCGAGGCGTTGCCTCTCGTCGGCTTTGGCCTTATTGAGATTATGGCCTGTCCCTGCAGCCTTGTGGTTTGGGGTTCGTATTACTTTTCGTTTAAGGTTGTGCAATAGGAGTTTTATTCTTTCCTCCCTGTCGGCCCTGGGCCGTATCATTCTTTTCTCTTGTTTTGGAGGCCCCGCTGAAGGGTTTGTGTCTTTCCATGGTTTCGTTTCTATTGATGCCTTTCCTTAGGTGTCTGGAGCAGAGTATTGCTCCGTCTTACTTTCGTCTTATGTGCTATGGCGGGGAGGAGTGCGCTCTGGTTGGGAGCGGTTTGATTTTTCCCATGACGTGGTGGAGCAGGTCGTTGGATTGTTTATAGGTTTTGTTGTCGCCATGGCAAGCGCTCCATGTGGTTTCTGGTACCTTAATCAACGAATACATGATAAAACAGAAAGAAAAAAGAAAGAAAAAAAAAATACCCTTATTTCCTTGGTTCTTTAGGGTACCTGGTTTTTGTTTCATGACTCATGTCCTTCAGAATATAAGGTCTTCTATTCTGATATGCAAGATCCACACAAAGAGCCAACGAACCCTGACCCTGAACTGCCATTACACAATGAGCCTTAACAGGAGATTGTTATCTTCGAACCTGCACGCCAAACAACTGTCATCGATTAGGACCTTCCTGTCATTGTGTGTCTTGGACTAACGTCCAGCACGAAGACCCCGATACACAAGGTAGTGTCTAACGAGGATCCAACCCACACAACACCATGTCTCAACGTGTCGAACTTACGACGGTCGCATCAACTTCCTTGAGCGAATTGTCAGTGGTAACCGATGAAGACCTTGATCGGCTACCCGAAGACCGAATTCGACAACACCTCCGCAGTACACGCGATCTCAGTCTTCCATTCAACGGAGTTCCCGAGTTCCCGCCTGTCTCGTGACAAGGGACCCCTGCACCCCTCGAACAAAATCCCCCTTCCAACAATTACAACAACGGGCTCACAAGTTGACCAACCAAAGGGAGCTCTTTGGGGAGGAACGAGATGCGCTTAGTGAGGAAGTGGATGCTGTTACTGAAAAACGTGATGCTTTACTTACTGAGACACAAGGGCTTGAGGCAAGGAACAGAGCCATCGAGACTGACCTACAACGTGATAGAGCCAACATAGTTACTCTCAACACTCGTCTAGTGGTCCCGGAAGACTGTTCTCCCGAGTCTGAAAACTCGGAAAACCCATTGTGTCATGTACAGTTCAAGGTACTATAATGAGACACGAATCGCCTTCTTCGTTACTTTCTTTATTCTGTTTATCTCTTGACGATATGGAGTACGGGGTTGAAGCTAATCATCTGGTAATGGCAGCTACAATTGTTGACAACCATAACGAAATTAGATCCCGTGGTCTTATAGACTCAGGGACAACTAGATATGTATTCATCGAGAAGGCTTTCGCTAAGGGCCATAACTTTTCTTTGTTTGAACTTGAAGAACCATGACCTTTAACGGTTATTGATTGACAGCCTGTGAGTTCCGAAGCAATTACTCCCATGACCAAGATACCGTTGTCCTATTAATAACCACTACGAAATCATTCCTGCTTTTGTTACCACGCTTGTGGGATACCACCTAACACTTGGTATACCGTGATTAAAACACCTTGATGTCAAGATTGACTTCGCCTCTAACTCCATCACTTTTGAATCCGAATAGTGTTTGAAGAACTGCGTTAACGATGTTACAATGGCCTATGGAAACGAGGAAGAATTGCCACATTTTGTACGGGGTTATGCTGCACAGTGTGCTCTTGGATATCAGGTCCTGAACAAGGACGAGGTACTTCAGATACTTCCCGAACATTATCATGAATTTATTCCTTTATTCCTGGAGAAAACAGCAGATCAACTAGCCCCTCACGGGAGATTTGATCATGAGATACCACTGCGCCCGGGATTCATTCCTCCTCTCAGACCAATATATGGTCTTAGCCGCCCTGAATTATCAGCCATATACAAATGGCTAGATGAAAACCTGCATAAGCGGTTTCTCCGCGCATCATCCTCTCCTCCTGCTTCCCCGATTATGTTTGTTAAGAAAAAGGAACGTTCTCTACGCTTATGTGTTGACTATAGGGAACTTAATGAGGGAATGATCAAGAACAGCTAACGACCATGATTGAGTCACCCGTTCCGAAGAGGCTACGCGATGTGGGCTCCCTTTTAGGAATTGGAAATATTTATCGACATTTCATCTAAGACTACGCACATCTCACCAGGCCACTACCCCAGTTAACCAAAAAGGGTAGACCATTTGGCTGGGCAGATCTATGTCAAGCCGCATTCGAAAGATTGAAGGAAGCCTTTACTACTGCCCTCATCATAATCCATTTTGATTTCGACAAAGAGATAGTGGTGCAAACCAATACCTCAGACATTGCCCCTGCAGGCATACTATCTCAACCAGGACCTGATGGCTGTGGTACGCGCGTTTTCAGAATATGGTGAGCTTACTCAGTCTGAAGACCTTTCATGGTACGATCGGATCACCAGAACCACTGATACTTTACACTGTAAACGTTGCTCAATCAACGACCAGCCAGATGGTCGGAATTCTTATCACAATTCAACTCTACAATTGAATTTGTACCTGGTAAGACACATGGAAAGGCGAATAGGTTCACAAGGATGGCGGGGCAAACAGACCAAGAGCTATTAGAGGGAGAGACACATAGGACACAGGTGGTTCTCAAGTCCTAGTCTGCGGGTTACTTGGCGGATATTCCGCTGCACTTTGGAGCATCCCCCTTGTGTGAGCTATGGACAGAAGCCTAGCAACATGACCCCCTTCCAAGCCAGATACTCACGATGCTGGAACACTGCGTACGACATAGCAGTCAGATCTACCTAGCTGAGTGTACCAAGGATAGCAATCGACTACGGTATTGAGATCGCCTTGATATTCCCGCTCACGAACCTTTGAAACTGGGCATCATTTGGGAAAATCACGATTCTCCTGCTGCCGGTGACCACCGCAGATCCAAAACACATGAACTAATTACACGACGATACGATTGGCCGAGCATGCGAAAAGATATCCTACGATATGTGGCCGATTGTCATTTCTGTCAACCAAGTCGAACGAGTGGTCATTCTAGGTTTGCTATCCTTTGCGCTCTCCCTATACACGATCGACCATGGCAAGATATATCAATAGACTTCAAAACCGGTCTACCCTGGTGTAACCGTAACCCTGTGATTTGGCTAGTGGTAGATCGGCTAACCAAGATGAGCCATCTCGTCCCTTGTCAGACTACCATCGATCCTCCTCTCTTGCTTACCTATTCTTGGATAACATCTTGAACCACCATGGGTTACCACTGACCATTATATCTCATCGAGGACCACAGTTTGCTGCTGAGTTCTGGGGGACCATCTGTCGCAGACTGAAAATTGACTGACGTCTATCCACTGCATTCTATCCAGAAACCGAGGGTCAAACAGAACGAGTTAACGATATCATGGAACACCACCTACCGTTATATGTGAACTCCAACCAGTATGACTCGTTTCAATGGTTACCAATGGCGGAATTGATGTGTAACAATCATGCATCCGCGACTAGGGGCACCTCTCCCTTCTTTGCCAACTACGGCTAGGATCCTCGTATGAACTTTCTCGACGAACGACCTCTCTCCACTGAGAACGAAGAAGCACAATGTTTCGTTGTCACTATAACAGAACTACATGCACACCTTCGAACCGAAATGGGTTATGCGGAAGAAATGGAACAGGAAAATGCTGACCGACGGAGACTGTGAGCTCCCTCCTTCCCAGTGGGTATTAACTTTTGGCAGAACGCCCAAAGCATTAGGACACCTCAACCTTCACGAAAAGTGTACAACAAACATCATGGACCATAGGAGGTCAGGGAAAATATCGGAACACATTCTTACAGTCTGGTTCTGCCGAATACTATAAAGATACATAATGTCTTCCACCTGTCACTGCTGGACCTAGTAGCCAATAACCCCCTCGAAGGACAGACAATCCCACCACCTCTGCCCGTGGAAGTTGAAGGAGAAGATGAGTGGCACGTGAAGGAGAGTTTAGATTCCAAGTTCATGACGAACCGACTGCGATATCTGGTGAAATAGGGGGGGTAGGATGAAACGACTTGGGGACCGGCAGAATCAGTCAACAACCTGAGGGCGGTTGATGAATTCCACGAACAGTACCCACTTAAGCCTAGGCCATTACCGGCGAATCCCAAATAGGACCAAGAGGACTCCGGCTCTGGGGAGTGCCCAGCTCTCATGGTCCCCTGGTGAGATACTGGTTCGGATAACTTTGGTGTTCTGTCTTTTGTTACACAGTTGCTATGAGGGATTTCCTTTGTAAAGGTTGGGACAAATTGTATGGTTTCCTTGGTTACGCGGATATGCGACTGATACTGGGGTATGAGTCGCACGGCAAAGGCTGTGCTAGGATTGCATTGTATATAAGGGGGCTCCGCCCCTCATTTCCTACATCTTTCTCGTCCGCTCCACCTCCAGCAATTGAAATCTCAACACTATGGGAAATCATCGTGAGAGTGTCCTCCGCCTCTGATCTACCCCGCCCGTGGCATCTGCTCGGGGGTTTGTCATGCCCTCATCTCCTTCCTCTCTCTGGGGCCTCTGGCCTCTCCTCCCGGGGGTTATGGATTCCTGTCTGGTTCCGTTCGTCTTCGCTTTGCGTTGATGTTCCTACCGTTTACCCCACACTTCGCGACGCGTCTCGCTTAGCGTTTTGCACGGTCGGCAACCCCTGTTTCCTCGTCAACACGCGGTCGCTAGTCTCGGGCTATCGGTGAAGTAGTTGCCCTGGTGGCCCTGATCTCTGGTATCGCACTCTCTCCTGAGTTGCTCGGTCGGTACGGTAGGCATGCGAAAAAGCGTGACCCTGTTTCGGTCCTCTGCGTTCGTACTTCTCGGTCTTTGGCGAGCTTTCCCTCTCCCGCTTCCCACGAGTTAGATCTGCTTGCCCCGTACTGCTACGCCCTTCTTTGGCTGGCACCCTATCTGCCTCCCCGGCTGGCACCCCACTGCCCCCAACGATAGCTGGCACCTCCACTGCCGAGTGGCTCTCCTCGCCGGGTGGCTCCCCTCGCCCTCCTCCCACTCCAGCGATTTTACTCTACGGTCGCAAACCTCGTGTTAGGTTACGCTGTGTCATGGTATAGCACTACCTCCTTGGCCCATGCTACAGTCCGAAGCGATGCCACCCCCCGGCTTTTGCCTTGTTGGGGTATAGCCTGCCCCTGTAGCCTCTTGGTTTGGGGTCTCGATCCACTATTCGTTTAAGGTTGGGCAATAGTAGTTTAATTTTTTCTTACGGTTCCGTCGGCACTTGGTGCCGTGAAAGATCTTTCCTTTTGTTTTGGGGGGCCCGCCGAAGGGTTTGTGTCTTTCCCTGTTTTCTTTTCTATACTTGTCTTTCCTTACGTGTCTGGAGGAAGGTAATGCTCCGTCTTGCTTTCGTCTTAGGTGCTGCGAGGGGGGAGGATGGGCTCCGGATTGGAGGGGTTTGATTTTTCCCATGAGGGGGTGAAGCGGGTCGTTGTTGGGATTACGGTTTTGTTCACGCCATAGCTAGCGCTCCACGCCGTTTCTTGTACCTTAACAACGAATACATGATAAAAAAAAAAAAGAAAAAAAAAGAAAGAAAAAAACCCCTCATTTCCTTCCATCTTTCTCGTCCGCTCCACCTCCAGCGATTGAAATCTCAACACCATGGGAAATCATCGTGAGAGTGTCCTCGCCCTCTGATCGCCTCTGATGGTTTGTGCCTAGAAGTGTTACGTACCCCTCTCTCCCTTTCCTGTCTCTGGGGCCTCAGGACTCCTCTCCCTCGGGGTTCTTGATTATCTCTTCGTTTAAGCACGCGTTCGTTGATATTGGGCCACCTTACCCCGCACTTCGCGACGCGCCTGGCTCAGCGATTTGCACCGGCGGCAAGCCGTCCTCCATCGTCATTAAACGGTCCCTAGCTTCGGGCTATTGGCGAAGTAGTTGCCCTGGTGGCCCCCCTCTCTGGTATGGGGCTCTTTCATGAGTTGCTCAGTCGGTACTTTCGACTTTCGAAAAATCGTGACCTCGCCTGTGTCCTCCGTGTTCTTACTTCTTGGTCCTCGGCAAGCCTTCCCACTCCCGCTTCCCACGCCTTAGATCCGCTGGCACTATAGTGCTACACCGAGCTGGCAGCTTACTGCCCTCTCCGATACTCTTCCCTCCCTCTCGGGCCTCCCCCTGGGCCGAGATTCTTTCCGGTACTGACGCTCTCTCTCCTATAACAAGGGAGCACATGTGAGAGGCAGTAATTTTGTGCAGTCGGCCCTTGGTCTCTCCGTTGTGGCTGGCATCCCCTCTGCTGAGTGGCTCTCCTCGCCGTGTGGCTCCCCTCGCGTTCTTGACGCGCTACGCTATTTACTCTACCGTCGGAACTCGTGATGGTTACTGTATCCCTGGGTATAGCACTACCTCCTTGGATGTTCCTAAAGTCTGTCGCAGGCCGATTACCGCCCAGTCCACCTGTGTCACGTCTTGCCCCTAAGCCGATACATTGGTGGAATTCCCTTAGGCACTCTGGCTACAGTAATTAGATCCTTCAGCTCTGTCCGCCCTGGGCCGTAAGATTCTTTTCTTTTGTTTAGGGCAGCCTGCTGAAGGGTTTCTTTGCTCCTGTACATTCTTAGGTTGGTTGTCTCCGTGGCTGTATCTTCCCTATGCTTTCAACTCCATTAGTGTAGACTGGTGGCTGGTGTGCGGTTAGGCCCGTACCATAGGGTGATGGGGGTACGGCGGGTTGGTCATGTTTGATTGCTTGCCGAGCGGTCGGGGCTTTCGGTTTGTCCTATGACGAGGTCAAGTGGGCCGTTGGATTGGTTATTGGTTTTGGTTTCGCCATAACTAGTGCTAGAGTTCGTTAGGGGGGGGACAGGACCCCAAAAAACGCGGGCTCCAGGCCCTTTTCCCCACCCCGCCCCACTCAACGGCCTGGGGCAGGGTGTCTTTTTCGGCATTGCCTCCCCCTGTCCCCGCTCAGGCCCTCGCCCCACCCATACCCCAGACGGGTGCCCATTAAACACAGGTGGTAACAAACGGGGCCCCGTTCACGGAATGAGTGCAGCTGGGCCCACGGACGGGGGCGGGGTGGGGATTACCCAAAACATACCCCCCCGGCCCTGCGTAAGGCCTGGGTCTGCCGAGTGAAAACCCGACCCGCCCCGTTTTGTAATGAACACTAGCTAGTGCTCCATGCGGTGTCTTGTATCATAAGCAACAAATACATGATATAAAATAAAAATAAGTAAAAATAAAAAAAGCCCCCTATTTCCTTTCATCTTTCGCGTCCACTCTACCTCCAGCGATTGAAATCTCAACAGGATGAGAAATTATCGTGAGAGTGTCTTCTGCCTCTGATCTCCCGTGATGGTTTCTGCCTAGGAGTATCACGCACACGTCTCTCCCTTTGCTCTCGCTGGGGCGTCTGGCCTCCCCTCCCGCAGGATTCTTGATTCTGTCTTCGTCTAAGCACGGTTGCGTTGATGTTTCTCCCCCTTACCCTGCATTTCGCGCCGCGTCTCACTCAGCGATTTGCACGGTCAGCAACTCTGCTTCGATCGTCAATACACCGTTGCTGGTTTTGGGCTATCCGTGAAGTAGTTGCCCTGGTGGCCTGCTCTCGGGTATTGGACTCTCTCCTGAGTTGCTCGGTCGGTACGGTTGACTTTCCACAATCGTGACCTTGTCTCTGTCCTCCTTCTTCGTACCTCTTGGTGTCTGGCAAGTCTTCCCTCCTCTGCCTCCCACACTCAGATCTGCTTGCACCGTACTACTACATCCCAGCTGGCACCTTACCGCCTCCCCCGCCTACTTTCTCCTCCTTGGGCCTGCCTCTCATCCGGGATCCTTTCCGGTAGTGACACTTTCTCTCCTGCAACACGGGACCACATTAAAGAAGTGGTAATTTCCTCTGTTCGGCCCTTGGTCTATTGGCTGTGGCTGGCATCCCCTCTGCTGAGTGCCTCTCCTGGCCGCGTGGCTCCCCTCACCTTCTTGACCCGCTTCGCAACTTACTCTACTGTCACAACTCGTGATGGTTCTGGTATTCCATGGTATAGCACTACCTCCTTGGATGTTCCTAAATTCTGTCGTGCGCCGATTACAGGGCAATCCGCCCCTCTTAATGTCTTGCCCCTCAGGCGATATGTTTGGGGAATTTCTCCTAAGTACTCCGGCAATACCAGTTTTATCCTTCCGCTCCGTCGGCCCAGGGCCGTAAGATTCTTTTCTTTTATTGAGCGGAGCCTGCTGAAGGGTTTCTTTGCTCCTGTACATCTTTATCTTGGTTTTCTTCGTGTTTGGCTTTCCTATGCTTTCCTCCACATTAGTTTAGGCTGGTGGCAGGTGTGCGGTTGGGCCCATACTATAGGGTCTTGGGAGTATGGTTTCGGTCATCATGTTTGATTGCTTGTCTATGGGTGGGGGGTATGTGTTTGTACTATGACGAGGTGAACCGGGTCGTTGGATTGTTTTATGGTTTTGTTTTCGTCATATTTAGCCCTCCATACACTTTCTTGTACCTTAACAATGAATACATGATATAAAAAAAAAAAAAGAAAAAAAAACAAAGATGAAAAAAAGATGAAAAAAAGCCCGCTATTTCCTTGGTTCTTTAAGTTACCTGGTATTTCTTTCATGACTGCTGTACTTCAGAATATAACATCTTCTATTCCGATATCCAAGATCCACGCCAGGAACCCCCGAACCCTGACCCTCATCTGCCATTACGCCATCAGCCTTAACCTGAGATTCTTATCTCTGAACCCTCCACCTAAACGATAGTCATTGTTTAGGACATTCCTGTCGTTGTGTGCCTTGGACTAATGTCCAGTGCCAAGATCCCCTTACACTCAGTTCCCTACATGTGACAGGGCCTCCCTACCATGTGCTTCTACAGTTTTTCCTCACAGCTTTTACCCAGGTATCAGCTCACGATAGTTGTAATTAAAACTCTGCAGGTTTTTGAGACTCTTTCACCCCAGCTTTATAATATGCCCAAAGTAACCTTTTAGAAATCACAACTCGCTCCTCGCATATTATTGTCACAATTGTGTTCACCCGTACCAGAATTATCACCTGTAAAAACATCAAACCGGCTTGTTTTGTCCTCTAGTCCTATCGGCTAACCTGTTATCATCCTCTACTTTCTCCTCCTTATATTAACCTCATCATATATTTGATATTTCTCATAATACAGACATCCTGGCACGCACCTTTCTAGCAACCGGATTCCGAATACGCGATGAGACAAGTACACAAAACTCTCGTACAAGAAACTCTCTTCTTCTCTGTTCTTTCATCACCATCTCTTGCCTTCCAAACCACTCCTCAACTTTGCAACATATTTCCTCCCTCAGTCCCTTCGCCTGTTTCAACTACTTACAGACTTTTCCTAATTGCCCTTTCCCAAACTTTCCTGATACCTTTGCCTGTTTCGCTATCATCAAAGTGTGACACTCGTTCATTGCATCCTCTAGCTAACACTAGCAGGGTTCTGAATAGTTTAACAGGTCAAGTCTTCGAGGCGGGACCGGGCTGGCGACTCGTGGTGATGGCGATAGGTAGACCCGACAAACTTGGGTGGTTTGGTCTGGTTTGAACTGGTCCCAGATAAGTCTTCATTAAAGATCGCATAAGTATGAATGGCACCAAGCCCAACACTCGCCATGAATCGAAGTATAGCTAAACTAGGATCTTCAAGTCGCTTGTCATGCTATGAATCCACAACCGATCAATACAAGTTGATAGAATATCTGAGAGAGGATAATATGCAGGGGAAATACGATTACTTGATGAATAAGTCGCATCCAATACCGGTATTCTCGCCTGTGGTCTTGTAATATCACTTACTTAGTCAACCAAAAATGGTTCGATACTCAAGAACATATTTTCGCCACCCCTATTCAAAGCGAGGCACTATCTCCACTATATAATTCATGGAAACAATAAGTTTAATTAACAAAAGCTGTATTTGATCATAATGTATAGTGATAAAAATAGCATATTCTATTGCTTGGCAGGCCTGGTCAGACCAGTGTTGGTCAAGTTGGGTTCCATAATCCTGACTGTCCAGTCGGTCTGATTTCCACCATTGGACTAGACTTGACTTTCGACCTGACTAGCTAGTTTATTCCAGTCTTGCGCCGACCATTCTGAACCCTGAACACTAGTTCCAAACCTTTAGTACCCCTAGTCTAATTCATGAATCCTCTCAAAACATCTCCGCTTGCACCTAACCATTCGTCCTTACATGTCATCGCTTCAACATCCTTACTTCCAAACACTTTCCAAACAAAAACTATCCTGATCACAACCTTCCATGTAGTACCACTGTGGTAGATATGGAACCATAGTGTATATTCTAACACATAGAGGACGGACGACGACCTGTACAACCACCTGAGGGAATCAGGATTTCCGGTATTGTGAGCTTTTGATTTCTGTTCGTCTGCGGTGATATTTTTTACGACTTTATCTTGAGACTCGAGAGGTACCGGGTATCCTGTTTCGGCCCTGTCTTTCTTCTTTGTCCTCGGACCCGATCACGGCGCTTAGAGAACACGATTTTCTGCCTTCCCCTGGGACCCCGTCTCTGCTGATATTGAATCCTTTCAGTACCCATATCATCCCCGTTCCCGAGAATTGTGTTCAAGTCGATTGTTGAGCCGATACATTGTCTGTCGCAAGTCCTACAAAGGGTGGAGACGGCTTGCTCCCTGCTCAGCCTGATATATACAGAGGATTTATGGTAGGACGCTGTTATTGCGATTCATAGTCAAGCCTAGTGGAGACCTACCGTGAAGGAATAAACAAGGTAACTTACAAAGAAAGAAAAAATTATGAGAGAAAAGCACCAGTTCATTCCTTCCACAAGAATATAAGAATTGAACCCACCGCTGCCCCCAAACTCCCACAGAGAAATCAACCCATTATTTGTATATATCCATCTCGTTGGATCCGCTTCACAGTTCACACAACGGCACTAGCACAACACCTGACTTCTTGAGTGTAATGGCGCACTGGCTCAGTTGTTCCAACCCGCAACGCCAACCAGCGCACAGCACAGCCAATAGGACAAATCTACGCGCTAAACGCCATCCCTCCACGAACACGTTGGTCTGCTGTGAAAATTTCTCCAACCTCCTTTCTTCTTCGAGTGGCCTAGAATGAAACGTGATTCCTTGAACCTACTCATTGGGCACCAATGCACAGACGCGCTGTCGCATGGGATGCGGGGAGGAGGACTTGGTGAGTGGCCATTGATTCGCGACAAACAAGAAGAAAACGCAGAAGAAGAGTTGCGGAGTATGATACGCTATCCCGGCATTTGCACGGGTGCAATATCTCCTTGGACTTGTGATGCCTCTTCCATTCCATTCACCAGCCCAATTTTGTATTTCTGGAGGCGCAGATCCAACTAACTGTGCCAAGGTTCCCGCCACTTTGAAGGACGCTAGGCGACCATCAAAGTTGACGGCACTCCAGATGAGTTTTAGTCACCCCAACGCAACGCACCATGTTACCCCAACACAAATTTCATAGCCAAAATCCCACTATACGAAAATAAAAGTGCTAAAAGAGAGAGAGAAAAAAGGAAGACTTCTTTGCAAAGACTTAAAACAATATTTGAGAAAGTTCGAAGGACGTTTAAACCATCAGAGAGTGTTTAGTTGTGGTTCGTAATTCTTAAATTCACATACAAATTTAAAGTTGTGTTGTGGTGACATGCTGCGTTGGGGTGACTGGCACTCCTGTCAACTTTGATGCTGGCATAGCGTCCTTCAAAGTAGCGGGAACCTTGGCACGGTTAAGGGCCAAACAATACGGAATTCTCGCCGGGGTCCAATTTTGGTAATTAGAAGGGGATTAGGCCAATGCTCGAACTTGACCGGTATTGCATAATACCGAGATTTAGGCAAAAAGGATGCAATATTTGGAGTCACCGTGCCCAGATTATGGCTCAGCCACAGCCATGGGCACTACACAGTAACATCATTTACCTATTAATAGCTCATCCCCCAGATTCGGCTCACAATAGCAACCACTGGAAAATCAAATGTATATTTTAATATTTGCATAAATAATAATCATACCACATTGAAAATTTGTCAGAAAGTACTTTTAAATATGGAGAATCAGAATATGAAGTTTTTAATTAATAGCTATTATGGGAGATATTGTAACTTTAAAAAAGAGTATAGCTAAATATATATACTATAAAGTTAATAAGATGATATCTACTTATAGGGTTTATGGAAGGTTCCAATACATTTCAATTGACTTCAATAAGATAATCCAAGATACAATAGAAATCCCGAACACCATTGGTGATATCTTACTAGTTTTATCCTCTCGTGATTGTGAAGTCATTTTGGAAGAAATACCACGTTCCTGTCCTGACCGGGTAGACTACACATGCAGGATAAGACTAAAACCAGTTTGATATACTCTAGTTATATAGGTAAAGCTATTAGATGAGTTGCAGTCAGGTTGGGGTATGGGATCAAGAGATTTCATATAGAAACTCTAAAGACACAATTTGACTCTGAATCTACAGTATTAGTGGAGTTACAGGGTTAAATCTCTAAATTCCAAAGCCAAACTAACCAAATCTCATATAATAGCTTTCTCTATATGAATAGAGTATATCAAGCTGATTTTAGCCTGATCCTGTAGGTGTAGCCCACACGGTTAAGACTGGAATATACTGTTTCTTCTGAAATTACTGCTCAATCACCAGAGGACAAAACTGTAACGGGGTCTTAGCACTGGACGTTAGTCCAAGGCATTCAAGGACGGGAAGGTCCTAAACCATAACACTCGTTTAGCGTGAGGGTTGGGAGATGATAATCTCAGGTCAAGGCTGATCATATAACGATAGATCAGGGTCAGGGTTCGTGGGTTCTTGGCGTGGAAGTTGGATATCAGAATAGAAGATATTATATTCTGAAGTACAAGAGTCATGAAAGAAATACCCGGTAGCGTAAAAAAATCAAGGAAATAGGCATCTCTTTTTTTCTTCTCTTTTTTCTCTTTTTTTTTTTTTTTTTTTTTTTTTTATATCATGTATTTGTTGATAAGTACAAGAAACAGCAGGGAGTGCTAGCTATGGCCGAAACAAAACTATAAAACAATCCAACGGCCCGCTTCACCTCGTCATGGGACAAGCAAATACCCCCCACCTGTAGGAAAGAAATCAAACATGAAGACCGAAACCGTACTCACAAGACCCTGTGGTATGGGCCTAACCGCACACCAGCCGCCAGCCTAAACTAAGAGGGAGGAAAGCATAGGAAAGCCAAACACGAAGAAACCCAACATAAAGATCTACAGGAGGAAAGAAACCCTTCAGCAGGCGCCCCAAAACAAAAGAAAAGAATGTTACGGCCCAGGGCCGACAGAGTGCAAGGATAAACTACAGTTGCCGGGTGACCTAACGGAAAAACGTACTGAACCCCAACCCCAAAGAGCTGCAGGGGCAAGCATGTCGGGGACGGACTGTCCCCAGTAATCGGCGAGCAACAGACTTTAGGATCATCCAAGGAGGTAGTGCTATAACATGAAAGGCCCTAACCAGCAGGGGGTGGGACTGTTGAGTGAATCGCGTAGCAGGAGAAGGAGGCGAGGGAGCCACCCAGCGAGGAGAGCAACTCAGCAGAGGGGATGCCAGCCACAAAGGATAGACCAAGGGCCGACGGGACGAAATTACTGCCTCTCTAACCTGGTCCCTTGTTAGAGGAGAGAGAGCGTCACTACCAGAAAGGATCCCGGACAAGGGGTAGACCCAGGGAGGAGGAAGAGTAGGGGAGGGGGGGGGGCAGTAAGGTGCTAGCTAGGTGTAGCAGTACGGTGCAAGCGGATCTAATGGGAGGGAAGCCGGAGAGGGAAGGCTTGCAGGGGACCAAGAAGTAAGAACACGGAGGACAGAGACGAGGTCACGATTTTTCGAAGGCCGACGGTACCGCCGGAGCAACTCAGGAGAGAGTGCAATACCAGAGAGCAGGGCCACCAGGGCAACTACTTCACCGATAGCCCGAAACTACCGACCGTGTATTGAGGATAGAAGGAGGCTCGCCCACCGGGCAAATCGCTAAGCGACAGGCGTCGCGAAGTGCGGGGAAAGGAGGAGAAACATCAACGCAAGGGTGCTTGAACAAGGACAGAATCAAGAACACGGAGGGAGGGGAGGCCAAAGAGCCCCGAGAGAGGAGGGGGAAGAGACGGGTGCATAGTACTCATAGGCAGAAGCCACCAAGGGAGACTAGTGGCGGGAGACACTCGTACGATGATTTCTCATGGTGTTGAGATTTCCATCGCTGGGGGTGAAGTGGACGAGAGAGATGAAGGAAATAGGGTGCTTTTTTTTTCTTCTTTTTTTTTTCTTGTTTTTTAATTTTTAATTTTTTATATCATATATTCATTGTTAAGGTACAAGAAATCGCAGGAAGCGCTAGCTATGGCGAGAACAAAACCCAAAATCCAAAACGTATAAACAAAAGAAAGATCTGGCACGAAAGACTGTTCAACTGGGGTCCGTACCTGTCCCAGGCCCACATACAGGCGCGAAATTCAAACAAGTAAGTCAAAGAAAACCCTCCCTACACCAGCCGCTAGCATGAAAAACAAAAGAGCATAAACCTAGCTTTCCTGAGACGACATAAAGTAACCAAAGGAAACTAGATTAGAAGAGCAGGAAGAAATTGATGAAGCGGAGGACGAGGGGTGTGTGAACAGGCCCGGGGGGAAGGCTGTAGCCTTAGACTTAATGTAGCGGGAGAGGACGCCCAGGAGGGCGGCTGATGACCAGACAGGAGCGTAGGGACCAACGTCGAGGACCCCCTGAAGGTGGCGAGTCCTGGCAGGGTCCCTGGCCGAGCAGTGGAGGATGGCGTGCACGAATGTCTCGGGGGCATCCTGGCACCTGGGGCAGGTCGTGCGGGCATCGCTGTCGCAAGAAGGGTGGGCGCGGAGGGAGCTTTTCCCAGATCTCATCTGGTGGAGGCAGCCCGCGGAGAACTTGTCTAGCCCCATGAACGGGTGAGGTTTAAGCCAGGATTGGTATGGGTATCTGGCCGGATCCGGTGCGGCCTTGTCCCATTCTTCGATGAGGAGGGTCTTGAATTTAACCTTAAGTTGCAGGTCGGAGCGGCCTGTAGCGGGCTCTGGGTAGTGGTCGATGAGCAGGTGCTGGGAGGTGACCGGGAGGGGGTTGAGACCTTCGGGGCCCAGGAGAAACAGCATGGAGTGTGGGAGGGGGTCGAGGGGGAGGTGGGCCCTGTTCTTCGACGGAGGTCTTGGTTGGATCCACGGGAGGGGAAGGCGACTCCCCGCATTCCTTGCGCTCAGGGCCCTGTGGTCTGGTGAGTGGCGATCACGGGATGGAGTCTGCACAGAAGGTGAGAGCCTTGCGGTCGCAGGGTTGATTTCCGGGGGGGACCACGTAATCCTGAGGGTTACCAAGCGGCGTTTGGATGCCAGGAGAAGCTCCAGCAGGGGGAGGCCGGCATTGATGGCCAGAATGTCTGTGGGGGTGGACATGAAACAATTCGTCGTCCATCTCTGGACCTTGTGCCAGAACACAGAGAGCTTCTTAATCATGTGGACGGTGGGTGCGACGAGGTCCGCGCCATAGCGGAGGATGGGGAAGAGGAGAGAGGAGGCCAGCCTATGGCATAGGAAGGGGGGGAGGCCGATCCCTGGCGGGCAGAGAGGCTTAACCGCCACGAATGCTGTTTGGGCCTTGGCCAGCCTTTTGACGAAATAGGGGGTAGTGGAGATCGAGGGGGTGAACCAATATCCTAGTCCCCTGACCTCACTCTTGGGCGTGAAGACCGACCCCTCCAGGTGGACCGGAGCATTCGAGATGGGGTCTCGGTCCCTGTTCGTACGCCAGTGGATGAGCTCCGTCTTGGGGACCGAGAAGCAGACGCCCAGCCTGGACCCTGTGGTCTTCAGTCTGGCATACTGCTTGTGCAGGATCTGGATGTTGCGCCGATATGACGAAGAGAATACGGTCAGACCGAAGTCGTCCACCCAGGAGAGGGAGAGACCATGGGGGATCTCAGAGCGGAGGCGGGAAACGTAAATAACAAACAGCTGCGGAGAGACTGGGGATCCCTGGGGAGGACCCACTGAAACCCGGGTGAACACTCTGGGAGACCTGTGGTATAGGAGCTGGCATAACCGGCCAGACAAAAAGGGCCTGGTCCACGACACAAGATATGGGTTGACCCCTTTGGCTCTAAGAATGCCGCAGAGGGTGGAGGGGTTGACGTTATCGAAGCCCCCTTTTATGTCAAGAAAGAGCGTAGAGACCTTTCTTCCAGCCATCTGGAGGGTGTTCACCTCGTGGGTGAGGGTGGTGACGGCGTCTGAGGCCGGAAGGAAATAGGGGGCTTTTTCTTTTTTTTCTTTTTTTTTTCTTTTTATTAACATCATGTATTCGTTGATTAAGGTACAAGAAACAGTGTGGAGCGCTAGCTATGACCGAAACAAAACCTGTAAACAATCCAACGACTCGCTTCACCTCCTCATGGGAAAAATCAAACCCCTCTAACCCAGAGCCCATCCTCCCCCCTCATAGCACCTACGACGAAAGCAAGACAGAGCAATATCTTCCTCCAGACCCGTAAGGAAAGACAAGGATAGAAAAGAAACCAGGGTAAGACAAACCCTTCGGCGGGCCCCCCAGAACAACAGAAAGGATTCTTACGGCACCAAGTGCCGACGGAGAGGGAAGATAAAACTACTATTGCGGGACGCCTTAGCGGAAACGCACTAAACCCTAAACCCAAAGGGCTACAGGGGCAGGCAGGTTGGGGATGCACTGTCCCCAGTAATCGGCGATGCTTCGGACTTCAGCATGGGCCAAGGAGGTAGTGCTATACCATGACACAGCGTAACATAATGCGAGGTTTGCGACTCTAGAGTAAATCGCAGGAGCGGATGAGGAGTGCGAAGGGAGCCACCCGGCGAGGAGAGCCACTCAGCAGCAATGGTACCAGCAATGGGGACGGGGCAGTAAGGTGCCAGCTGGACAGCAGTAAGGTGCCAGCGAAGAGGGTGTAGCAGTACGGTGCAAGCGGATCCGACGCGTAGGGAGCGGGAGGAGGAAGGCTCACCAAACAACTGAGAAGTACGAACACTGAGGATGGGGATGGGGTCACAGTTTTTCGAATGCCGGCCGTACCGATCCTGCAACTCAGGAGTGAGTGCAATCCCCGAGAGCAGGCCCACCAGGGCAACTACTTCACCGATAGTCCGAAACTAGCGATGGTGCGTTGACTGAGGAAGGAGGGCTGCCGACCCTGCAAATCGCTAAGCGGGGCGCGTCGGGATGTGCGGGGTAACAGGTAGGAACACCAACGCGAGCGTGCTCAACGAAGGCGAACGGAACCAGAAAGGAATCCATAACCCCAGGGAGGGGAGGCCAAAGGCCCCAGAGAGACAAAGGAGATCAAGGCGTGATAAACCCCGGAGCAGTTGCCATGGTCGGGGAAGATCAGAGGCAGAGGACACTCTCACAATGATTTCCCATGGTGTTGAGATTTCAATCGCTGGAGGTGGAGCGGACGAGAAAGATGGAAGGAAATGAGGGGCTTTTTTCTTTTTTTTTTTATCTTTTTTTTTTTTATCATGTATTCGTTGTTAAGGTACAAGAAACGGCGTGGAGCGCTAGCTATGGCGTGAACAAAACCGTAATCCCAACAACGACCCGCTTCACCCCCTCATGGGAAAAATCAAAC
>Ga0307513_10001969_pt1 | contig 29080 bp, 26 predicted proteins | sample 15_EM_MG_FD_202174 | JGI IMG/M metagenome (GOLD analysis project Ga0307513, IMG submission 202174) | Populus trichocarpa ectomycorrhiza microbial communities from riparian zone in the Pacific Northwest, United States - 15_EM | ecosystem: Host-associated > Plants > Roots > Unclassified | place... | reverse complement strand
GCTTGGACATGTACCCCGTGCCCGCCTGGTAGCTCTGCCAGGCCGCGTTCTTGAAAGCGGTGGGGTTGTCGGCGGTTGTACCGATCTGCCGATAGTTGGTCGGCGTGACCAGGTAGGGCAGGTTTCGCACCAACTGGTACTGGGCGCCGATCTCCTGATCCACGTCCACGGGTTTCGGCGGCGCGGCCGACGGATCCTTCGGGGACTGCGGCGAGGACTGCGGCGAGTATCCAGCGGGCGCGCGGCGCGTGATCAGCTCGTTGTTGACGAAATAGGTCACTCCGCTGGTCTGGTCGGCGATGACCAGGATGACGTGGTCGAGCAGCGTGGCCAGGGTGAAGCTCAGCCGGAGAGAGGGGTCGCCTTTCTTCGCGGTCTGCATCACGTCCCACGCCACGTTGAGCGCGTACACGCCGCAGTCCTGCACCACCCGGCCAGCGAGCTCGGTGGGCATCGGCGAGTCGAGATAGTTCTGCCCGAAGTCACGGACGTTGTAGCTGGTGTGGTACGTGTACGCCGCGAGGTAGCGACCGATCATTGACATCAGCTCGGCGAGGGCATCCTGACCGCCGCGGTGGCGGTAGACGCCGTACATGATCCCCCAGACCCGATGCCGGATGCTCTGCTGAGTCAGGTCGATGTCGCCGGTGCCGAAGACGCCGCGCACGGCGGGTTCGCGCCTGAGCTCGGCCTGCAGGTCGGCCTGCGCGGTCAGTGCCGCCTGCACCTCGGCGAGTTTGCCCGTGTCCACTGACTCCTTCTCCTTGGTCACGGCGCCCGGGAAGGGGTGGCCGGGCAGCTCGGTGAGATCCGTCGACTCGTAGTTGGCGCCCAAGTAGTGCAGCGTGGCCGCCTTCGCCCCCGGGACCTGGCTCATCTCGGCCAGTTCCACGTCCTGCTCGGCTTGCGGCTGAGCCTGCTTGCGCAGGGCCTCGCGCAACCGCGTTCCCTCGGCCCGTGCGGCCTGGGCACGTGCCGTGTCCTGGGCCGCGCGCGCTTCGTCCTCGACCACGTCGTAGAAGCCGTAGATGGCGCGCATCTCGTCGTAGAAGCCCTTGAAGTGGCTGTAGCGGAACGACTGCTTGGACGTGTCGAGGGTGTGCTGGACATCCGACGTGCCGCGCAGGACATAGAGCAGCAAGATCTCGTGGGCGGCCAGGAAGTGGCTCCGGGCCCGGTCGTCGTGGCCCGCGCGCGCGGCCCGCTGACCCAGCTCGATCAGGGTACCGGGATCGCCTAGCACGCTCTGTCCGATGCTGGCCGAGCCACCCGTGGGCAGCACCTGCCTCGGATCTTCCGCCCGGCGGTGGAAGCGCGCCTTGAGCGCGTTGGTCACGCGGTCGCCGGAGGTGGTGTCGCCCTGCTCCTCGAACCAGACGACCAGCGCCATGCCGTCGTTGAGCACGTCGATGTCGTTGTCCGGGCGTTCGGCGATGTCCAGCAGCTCTTTCGCGTAGTCGCGGGTCTTCGCGGTGTCGGAGACCTGGGAGACACGGAAGTCGCTCCACGCCTCCTTCCACTTTCGCTGCGCACCGGCCGTCGAGTTGCCCGGCGGTGGAGCGTTGGCCGGCTGGCGCTGCACCATCGCCCGACCTGGCCCGAGCGCGGCCGGATCGGACATCAGCTGCGTGACCCGGCGGTTGCCGACCGTTCCCTGCAGGTACAGCAAATCACGTGCGGTCACCGCTCCGCTTCCGGCGGCGATCGCGTGAGGTGACTCGGCATCCTTCGGCGTCGTCCGGTCGTGATCTTCTGCGAGGGACGAGTCGGCGGTCGGGGATCTGTCCGAGGCATGCCTGCGCACCGTGCTCACCCCCTCGGTCCGGTCCGTACTCCAAGCTAGCCAGGACGAGGGACACCGGAGAAGGCCTTTGACGGCTAGGCGACCGGCAACCCGGACGGGCCGCGCGTGCCCGTACTGGTCAGTGCGGGCTGTTCCTCCTAAGGTCTGGTAGATGACGATCACTGTGAGGTCCGGCGATGGCCCGCCGATCGTGTTCATTTCCCAACTTGACGCCAGCCGTGAGTTGTGGAAACCCATCATCGACCGACTATCCGGTACGGCTGCGTTCGCTTACGACCGGCCCGGCAACGGGGATGCCCCGCCCCGGTCCGAGCCCAACCCGCCGCTGCCGTACAGCGTGTTTGCTGACGAGCTTGCCGATCTCCTGGATTGCCAGCACATCACCGACCCTGCCGTACTGGTAGGGCATTCGATTGGTTCTCCGATCGCCCGCATGCTCGCCCATCGGTATCCGCATCGGGTCGCCGGGATGGTGTTCATTGATGGTTCTCTTCCGCAGAATCTATTGTGGCCGGAAACAAGCTTTCCCGTCGACGGCGAAGGCCCGGCTGCCACAACGATCGACATCATCACCGGGCAAGTCGAGATTCTTCAGGCCGAGCCGCTCGACGTGCCGGCCGTTGTGCTCACCCGCCAGCGCCACTGGTGGCTGCCGGACTACGACGCCGTACCACACCCGGCAATCGACGATCTGTGGTACGTGAGCCAGCGGCTTCTGGCCCGGCAGTGGCGGGCTCCGCTGATCATTGCCGAGCACGCCGGCCATCAAGTCCCACGCGAGGCGCCCGACCTCGTTTCGTACGCGATCAATGCGGTTGTTTGTGCGGTCCGCTCCGGCGAACCGGTCGCGCTCGAGCCACATAAGGTGGTCGAAATGGGTGGCGCTATGCCGGATGACGGGTCATAGATGGTTGGAGTTCCTCCGATTGCTATTTCGTGGCGGCGGTGACGAGCATCTGACGCCGGCTCGGGAAGCTCGGCATGTCGGCGGATGATCGCGACTGGTACGGAAAAGAAGCCGTTGCGGTCGGCCGGGCTGTAGACGATCGCGCCGATGCGGCCGCCCGGGCGCAGCGCTGCCCGCATGCCGGCCAGAGCCGCCGGCTGATCCGGGAAGTACATCAGGCCCAGTCGACTGATCACGGCGTCGAAGTGCCGGGCCGGTACGCCGAGATCTTCGCCGTCGGCCTCGTGGACCGTGAGGTTGTCCAGGCCGAGCGCGAGGGCCCGCTGCTTTGCGTACGCCAGGATGGCGGGCGAGATGTCGGTAGCCAACACGTTGCCGCCTGGGCCGACGCGGCGTGCCGCCGCCACGCTCTGGCCGCCGGCGCCGGCCGCGACGTCCAGGACGTTGGCTCCTGGCACGACACCGCAGAGGTCGAGCATCCGGTCGGTGACCGGTCCGAGCCAGGCATCCAGCGTCGGGTTCCAGCGATCCCATGCCTCGGCCGCGGTCTGCCACTGCTGCCGCGTCGTGGTCTTGAAGGCGGTCGGATCGAACGCTGAGCCGCTCATCAGGGGCTCCCTTGGACAATCGGGCTGTACTTGCGAGACATGCCCCCGTTGGCCTGGCGGCTTGTCTCAGGAGAGGCCCGTGACCAGTGAACGGGCGACATGATCTTACGCTTGGGGCAGGACGAGTTCTGGCGCCTCTGGAAGATCACTTGGCAGCCCTGCTCCACGCCCGCGCGCCTCACCCGCTGTTCGCCACGAACCGCTGGTCACGTTGAGCATGGCTCCGAGGAGAATGTTGCAGGTGATGTCGAGAACGGCCTGGCGGCTCCGTCTCAGGAGCGGACGCGGCGTACGACACCAAGGAGACTCAGCATGGCGATCCAGCGGATGGACAACGTTCTCATCGTTGTCGACGACCTTGACGCTGTTATCTCGTTCTTCGTCGAACTCGGCATGGAGCTGGAGGGCAAGGGCCCCATCGAGGGACGCTGGGTGGAGCGTGTCATCGGAATCGACGACGTGCGACAGGACGTCGCAATGCTGCGAACCCCGGACGGCCACGGCCGAATCGAGCTGGCGATGTTCCACACGCCGAAGGCGATCAGCGCCGAGCCGAAGAACGCACCGGCGAACACGCTGGGCATTCGTCGCATCATGTTCGCCGTCGATGACATCGAGGAAGTCGTTGCCCGGCTGCGCACCCACGGCGCCGAACTCGTCGGCGAGCTGGCGCAGTACGAGGACATGTATCGGCTCTGCTACGTCCGTGGGCCCGAGGGCATCATCGTCGGACTGGCCGAACAGCTCAGCTGAAAAGGCCTGCCGAAGCCACGCCGCCTCGAAGTGTCTCAGCTGTCGAAGCGGCGCCCACCGAGCGTGGCCGAGCTGGCAGCCGGTTAGGTAAGCCGGGCCCGGATCGCGGCCAGTTGAGCGGGCGTCATGCCGGAACCGGTCAAGTATTCCGCGACGCCGCCGTACTCCGCTGTCAGATGGGCCAGCGTGTTGACCATTGTGGCTGGCGTGCTGTTGTCGCTGAGCGCGTAGTCATTGGCGATCGATCCCGCTGACGCGCCGGCGAGATGCAGGGCGAGCGCCACCACCACCCCAGTCCGATCACGGCCAGCGTGACAATGCAGGACGACACCGCCGGGCGGCGCCTCGGCGATTGCGGTGAGCGCGGCGGCCAGGCGATCCCTGCTGGCATCCACCATGAGCCGATAGCTGTCCGGCGGAATGTCCTCGTCGCCGGTCGGATCGAAGCAAGCCGGCACCAGCCGGTAGCGCTCGTCGGCAGCCAGCGGGCTCGGGTACTTTGAGGCCTCCCACTCCCAGCGAAGGTCGACGATGCGACTGACGCCGTAGGCCCGAATGGCGGCCCGACCGGCTGGGTCAAGCCGGTTGTGGTTGTCGGTGCGAATCAGAGTCCGCTCGCGGATCTGTCCGCCACCGACAGTGGCGATACCGCCGAGATCCCGAGCATTACACAGGTCCGGCCAACGGAGTTTGGGCACCGCGCGAGGCTACTCCAGGGCGTCACCCGACTCGGTCACCAAGATCGGGGAAGCCTCGCCGCTGAACCGCGTTGACATCCTCTCGATCATTGCAGCGACCGTATCCGGATCGATGAGCTGGTGTAGGTGCAGGCCCGGCAGGTGCTCGACCCGCCATCCGCGTTCCCGAGCCTCCCGCGCTTTTTCGTCGTCGCCGTCCTGCCCCGGAGGCGCGAACATGAGATACCCGCACGGGATGCCGTCATTCCATCCACCCGGTACCGGAATGTGCTCCTCGAAGTAGGACAGCGGTAGCCGTGGCTGCTCGTCGCGGACCGCCCGCATGGTCTCCGCGTCCGGGAACATCGCGGCGATGTCGGCCTCGTCCCACCACTGAGACCAGGGCGGCAACCGGTCGCCTTCCACCTTGCGGCGGACGACATCGAGAAGGGCGGGAGAGACGGCATCGGTCATCCCGCTGCGTGCGGGCAGGGAGGCGTCGACGAAGAGACAACCCTTTACCGTACGGCCGATCGCGTCCACCACGACCGGCATGAACCGGCCGGCATTGCTGTGCCCGACCAGGACCACCCCGGCATCCGAGGGCAGGTGGTCGACTGCGGCAGCCACGGTCTCGGCGACGATCGGCCAGAACGGCGGCTCCGCAGCGGCGATATGCAGGAACGACGGCACCACCGCGCCCGGCAGCCGCCGCGCCACCGGCTCCCACGTTGACGGCCCCACCAGCGGGCTGTGCATCAGAACATAGGCGATGTTCACCGCCGCAGCGTAGCCGCGATGGGTGACCTCCATGCGCCCGAGATCGGCATGATCGCGTGCACGGACGGGCCGAAAGAGTGCGCTACAAATTGATGACCGGACGGGGTCGGCGCGGAGCTCTACTGGCCGTTCATCAGCCGCCGGAACTGCGGCTCCACGGCGCGCCACGTATCTATGAACGCCGACCGGGCGACACCGAGCCTCATCCACTTGCCGGGCGGTGGCGCCCATGGGGGAGGCGTACCCCAATCCGCTGCGGGGCGGGTAGTAAAGGTGAAGACCAGGTCAGCTTCGGTCAGCTCCCAGTAGAGGTCGAGGTGATCGAAGGTGTCGCCGAGCCGAGCTTGCTCTGCCGTCCGCAACCACACGGCGATGCTACTGCTGATTTTAGGACGACCACGAGCTGGTGATCAGCCCTCCATGGTGGGGTCTAGCTCGGCGAGGCGGGCTCGGATCAGGTCGGCCTCTGGTAGGGCGGGGCCGGTGTCCAGGGCCAGGGCGTGCTCGTAGTTCTCGCGGGCTTGGGCGGGGTTGCCCATGGCGTAGTTGGCGTGGCCGAGGCCGGTGTGGGCGCGGGCTTGTTGGTCGTGGGCGCCGATGTCGGTGGCGATCGTGCCGGCAGCCGTGTGGTGGGTGCGGGCATCGGCGGCGTGCCCGGCGGCGAGGGCTGCTTCGCCGAGGCCGTTGAGCGACCAGGCGACAAAGTACTGGTCGCCGGTCTCGCGGAAGGTGGCCAGGGCCTGCTGGTGGTAGTCGATGGCGTGGTCTGGTTGGCCGAGGCGGGTGTACAGCACGCCCAAGTCGTCCAGCACGGCGGCTTCGCCGGAGCGGTTTCTAAGTTGCCGGAACAGGGTCAGTGACTGCCGCAGGTGCTCGCCTGCCGGGCCGTACCGGCCGGACAGGAGTTCGGCGAAGCCGAGGCTGTCCAGCGCGATGGCTTCGCCGCGCTGGTTGCCGGACTGCCGGGCCAGCGTCAAGCCACTCTGGTAATAGTCGATGGCTTCCGGGAGGCGGCCGGCCCGCTCCGTGCACCTGCCGAGGCTGGTCAGCGTGGTGGCTTCACCGGTCCGGTCGCCGGCCCTGCGGTAGAGCTCCAGAGCCTGCCGCTGATAGTCGATGTCTTCCTCGTAGCGGCTCGATCGGAACGCGACGAGGCCGAGGTTGAACAGGGCGCGGGCCTGACCGGCCGGGTCGTCGACCTGCCGGAACAGGTCGAGGGCCTGCCGAAGGTAGTCGGCGGCCAGCGCGACACGGCCCGGCCCCAGGTGGGCGACGCCGAGGTTGGCCAGGGCGTGGGCCTGTTCTGCCAGGTCGCCGCTGTCGCGGGCGGCGTGGTGGGCGTGGCCGTGCATGGTCAACGCGTCGGTGCAGTAATCGTTGCCAAGGTAGCGGGACATGGTGCGCGCCAGTTGGGTGGTGTGCCGGGGCCAGCCCTGCGCCGCGGCGTGGGCGGCAACGGCGACCAGGGTCGGTCGTTCGATGTCCAGCCAGGCCGCGGCGGTGTCCGGGTCGGTCAGGTCCGGGGCGGGGGTGGCCGCCGGTGGGACCTGCGGCCGGCGGTGCGCCTCCGTGGGGTGCAGAGTGTTCATGGCGGCCGCGGCGGTGGCGAGGTAGAAGTCGAACAGGCGGGTCAGCGCGGCCCGGCGCTCCGGCGGGGGATCCTGGTCGTGGGCACGCGTGGTGGCGTAGGCGCGGACCAGGTCATGGAAGGCGTATCGGTTTGTGCTGGTCGGCTGGAGCAGGTGGTCGCCGCGCAGATGATCGATCCACGTCTGGACCGTGTCCAGGTCGGTGTCGGTCAAGGCGGCCGCGGCGTAGGCGTCGAAGTCCTGCCCGGGGTGGAGCGCGGCCAGGCGGAGGAGTCGCTGCTGGCCGGTGGGGAGATGTTGGTACGACAGGGTGAGGGCGAGTTCGACGCCGGTGTCCAGGCGCCGGTCGTGGTGGCGTTCGTTGAGCCGGTCGGCGTGGTCGGTGAGCGTCCAGCCCGGGGTGTTGCCGATGTGCCCGGCGATCAGGCTCAGGGCCAGGGGTAGGTATTCGCAGCGCCGGGCGATCCGGGCGGCCGCGTTCGGGTCCGGCCCGATGGGCACCTGGGGCACGGCGGCGGCCCGGGCGTGCAGGTCGTGGGGGATCTGCTGGCCGGGCATCCCGAGTAGGCGCAGGAATCCGTCCAGGACGGCGCCCGGGTCGGCCGGTGGCTGGGTTCGATCGGGGTGGAACCCGCGGAGATTGACGAACAACACGTGCTCGAACGGCTCCTGCCGGTGCAGCCGGTGCCCGGCGTGGATGGCGAGCTGGGTCTTGCCGACCCCGACCATCCCCTCGATAGCGGAGATCACCACCGCGTCGCCGTCGCGCGTGGCGCGGCTCAACCGGTCCAGCTCGGCGATCCGGCCGGTGAACGTCGCCAACTCCTGCGGCAACGCGCCGTGGACCCGCACCTGGGCCACCGCCTCGGTTTCCCCGCCGATCACGCGCAGGGCCTGCCGCCACTGGGTCACGTACCCCACATCCGGGTGCAGCGCCTCGACCACCGCGACGACCAGGTCGGTGTTGAAGCGCCGCCGGCCGGGCTGGAAACAGTTCGCCACCGTCGATCGACGCGCCAGTTCACTCGCCGGGCGGCCGGCCGCGGTCCAGGCCGCGTTGACCCGCTCCTTGATCGTCTCGTAGGAGGGGTCGCCGGCCCAGATTTTCAGCAGCCGTAGCCGTTCGACGAGGTCTTCGACCGTGCGGGCCTGGACCGGATCGGGCAACGTAGCGAAGGTGCCTGCCGACGTGCTCCCCGGTCCCTGCGACAACGACATCGCTCACTCCACGGATCGGGCTCGACATCTCGGCGGGTCCGAGGTTAGGCGGGGTGCCGACCGGCGTCCAAATTCGTCCAGAATCCGCCCGCGCCCGGCCGGCTACCCGGACACTCGACGGCACGGGAGCCTGCTCACCGACGACGACGCTGGCCACGGGGGTCAGGGAACCTCGAGTCCCTGGCGGGCCGGCCCCAATGATCGGCCCCGGGCCGCGCCGCCGGGGCCGATCATTTCGATGCCGTCAACCTTTGCGGCCTTCGGCTGCGTGTGTGGGACATGACCCAGGATGCGATCACGTCGTTCGCCGCGTTCGTGGAGGTGGCGTGGCGGCGACATCTGCCGCTCGCCACGCTTCTCAGCGGCGACCGGCACCGTGGCGAGGACCTGCTGCAGGACTCCCTAGTCAAGCTTTATCTGCGCTGGGGGCGGGTGCGCAACAGCAGCGACCCGCACGCGTACCTGCGGCGGGTGCTCGCCAACGGCAGCGTGAGCCGGTGGCGGCGGACCCGCCGCGAGACGCTCACCTGGGAGACCCCGGAGCGGGCGGATCACCGCGCAGAGATCACCGAGCCGCACGAGCAGCTGCGCCTCGCGTTGATGAGCCTTTCCCGGCAGCAACGCGCCGTGGTGGTGCTGAGGTATTACGCCGACCTCAGCGAACGGCAGGTCGCGGCGGAGCTGGGCTGCAGCCTCGGCTCCGTGAAGACGCAGAACCACCGCGCCATGGCCAAGCTCCGCAAGCTGCTGCCCTCGTTCGACCACTCCGTTCAGGAGGTTTCCCGATGACCATCGACGAAGACAACTTCGCCGTCGCCCTACACGATCTGGCCCACCTTGACCCGATCTCCGCACCACCCACGGCGCAGGTGGTGCACCGTGCCCGCCGGGCGCGCCGCAGCCGGACCGCGGCGATGACGGCCGCGGCACTGGCCGTGGTCGCGGCGGCCGGCGGCCTCGCCGTCGGCCTCGACCGGCGCGGGCCCGCCGCCACCACCACCGCAACCGCGCCCGACACCACGGTCGGCGCCCCCGCCGACACGCCCGCGCTGCAGCTGGTGGCCGCCGTGCAGGCGTCCGCGAAGACCAGCTTCCGGTTCACGATGACCACCGGCGGCACCGCCGTGGAGTACGGCAAGAAGAAGACGTTGGGGAAGGGCCTGGTCACCGGCGCCTACGACCCGCGCGTACCGAAGGGCTACGCCACCGTCGTGGGCCACCCCCTGGATCGGCGGCTCATCGGAAAGGACCTCTACTTGCAGAAGGGTGAGCGGTGGTTCAAGAGCCAGGCCGGTCCCCAGGACATCCTGACCGGTGACCTTTTGTACACCAATGTGCTCAACCCCTTGGCGTCCGTTGACTTCGCCAGCCAGGTCGCCACCCTGAAGAAGGCCGGCGTGGTGAAGAAGACCAGCGCCACGTCGTACACCTTCAGCTTCTCCTGGAAGCCCGGCGACGCCGACCGTCCCGACGTCATCCCGGTCTCCGGCACGATCCAAGTCGACGCGAAGTCACATCTGGTGACCTCGATGGAATACACCTACACCCTCGCCTATCCGAAGGGCGAAGCCAACGCGAGGTTCTACCACTCCGTGCGCTGGACCTACTCCGGCTATGGCGAACCGGTCGACGTCAAGGCCCCGCGCGTCACGCCGCTGCCCCCCACCGAGAAGTAGCTACGCCGGCTCGCGGCGGGCGGGGTCGAGCACCTCGTCCGCCGCGCGCGCGAGCGCAGTACGAGATAGCCTTACTGCATATGGCTACCTTTCGCAGTGCCTCAGTCCTCCTCTCCGCCGACGGCACCAGAACCCCCGGCACCGCCGCGCTCTTCGCCGAGCCCGGGCGCAAGGGCGGCGTCCCGCCGTGGGCGGGCGACTTCCGGCCCGCGAACGGCGCCGGCAACGGTCCCAAGAACGCGGTCGGCAAGACCTTCACGTTGGAGTTGCCCGACGGCAGCACCGGCAAGGTCGTGGTGCAGAGCCTCAAGAGCGGAAAGGGCGGCGTCACCTTGGCGCTGATGGGCGAGGACGCGCCCCCGTTCTGATCAGGATGTCGTCGGCACGATCTTGCCGACGGTGACGAGCCGGGTGCACAGCACCACTCCCGGGTCGCCGACGCTGAGCTGCACCGCGTCGCCCCCACCTTCCAACCGGAAGTAGATCTGGTTGAGCCCGCGGCGCACCTCGAACCGGTGGGTGGCCGTGCCCAGCTGGAACGTCACCGTCGAGTCGCCCGAGCTCAGATATCCGAAATAGACCCACCACGGCCACTCCGGGACGGGCGCCTGCAGTGGGATCCGGACGGCGGGGCCGGAAGTGACCCGGTGGCCGCAACCGTCGTCGGGTCCGAGGACGCTCGGCTGGCCCTGCACGGTCGCCGGCCGGATTCGCCCGGTGTCGTCGAACATCGACGGTTGCTCGGCCTCGGTCACGAAGACCGGCCGCCGCGGCGCCGCCCGGAAGAAGTGCGACTGCAGGTTGTCCGGCCAGAAGTACCCGGCGATCACCCGGTCGGGCACGACCTCCTCCAGCAGGGCCGTGCCGGGCGGCGCCGCGGCCAGCTCGGCCTGCGCCGTCGCCAGATACGCCCGGCCGTGCTTCGTACGCCAGTTGTCGTTGAACCGGGCGGTGCTCCACAGGGCGCCCAGCGCGACCGTTGCCACGACAGCGACCCCGGCGACCAGCCCCACCGCGAGGGCACCCGGCTCGCGTAGCACCGCCGGCGCCGGCCAGTTCGCCACCTCCGCCCGGTCGCGCAGACCCAGCAGGGCGACGCCGACACACAGCGCCGCGACCACCACCACGTCCGCCAGGTAGCGGGGGACCAGGCCGGCGATGGGGCCGAGCACGTCGCCGAGGCGGGTCACGGCGAACAGCGTCGTGACCATGGCGACGTACGCGAGCAGCAACAGCCACGCGCGGGCCGCCGAGGCGCGACCCCGCACGGTCACCACCACGAGGACCAGCAACACCGCCCAGGCCAGCCACACGCCCAGGTCGGGCGGGTCGACCAGGGGCGGGCCGTCGCCGGCGTACGTCCATTGCCAGGGCCCGCCGAGCAATCCGGGCACCAGGTTGGTCCCGACCAGGTCCACCACGAAGCCGACCACGTCGCCGGGCGACCCGGGCCGGTCCAGGCCCTCCGCCGGCTGGGACAGGTAGAACGCCACGTACGCGGCGGCCAGCGCGGCCAACGCCACCCAACCGGGCCAGAATCGGCGGGTCGCCGCCCGGATGCTGGCCAACGGGGGTCCGGCGCAGAACAGGCAAGCGGTCAGCAGATACACCAGGGGGACGATCAGCAGCGCCTTGGTGTCGAAGGCCAGCCCGAGCGCCACCGCCAGCAGCACGCCTACCGCGTACCGATGCTGGCCGGTGCGCGCGTAGCGCAGCTGCGCCCCGATGGCGAGGACCATGGCCAGTTGCACCGGCAGCATCAGCAGGCCGACCATCCACAGCGAGCTGACCTCCAGGGTCAGCGGGCTGAACAGGAACATGCACAGCGGCACCAGCAGGGCCCATCCCGGCCGCAGCAGAGCGCGCAGCAGTCGATAGAACGCCACGCTCACCGCCGCCTGCCCGGCGGTGAGCAGCAGCACCCAGGGCCAGGACGCGAGCCCGTCCACCCGGATCACCAGCCAGGCCAGCAGCAGACCACCCGGCATCAGGTGGTTGTTGAAGATGCCGAGCAGATAGTCGGCGGTCAACCCGGTGTCGATCGCCCGGGCCGCGATCACGAACTCGTCCTGGGAGAAGTAGCCCCGGGTGGCGATGGCGGCCCGCCAGGCCACCGTCGCCACGATCAGCGCGATCGCCACGGCCCGAACCTGGTCCGCCAGGACCCACCGGGCGAGCCGTCCGGGCTCGCTGCGGGTCGCCTCCGTGGCGGCCGAATGCTCAGCCACCCCGGACTCCGGCATCGACATGGTCGGTAGCGTGCCACAGGATTACCCGCCGTGGGGACCCGGTGACGCGGCAGCGCTGAAACCGGGATGAAGCCGTCGTGAATCCCGCCGGCCGCATTCTCCTCGTGGTCGCGGCCACCTGGGCCGCGGTGACGGAAGGACACGCGGCATGGGTGGGACAACGTCGACGTCGGCTATCGCGGTTCGCGGGCTACGCAAGTCGTTCGGCGACAAGATGGTGCTTGACGGGATCGACCTCGAGGTCCCCGAAGGGACGACGTTCTCCCTGCTGGGACCGAACGGGGCCGGGAAGACGACCACGGTGCAGATCCTGTCCACGCTGATCGGCTTCAACGGCGGCCAGGCCCGGATCGCGGGGCACGACCTGGCCACCGAACCCGACGCGGTGCGTGCCGCGATCGGCGTGACCGGACAGTTCTCGGCGGTGGACAACCTGCTCACCGGCGCGGAGAACCTGATCCTGATGGCGGACCTGCATCACCTGCGGCGGCCCGAGGGGCGGCGGCGGGTCGCCGAGCTGCTCGACCGGTTCGATCTCACCGAGGCCGCCAGCAAGCTCGCGTCGACGTACTCGGGTGGGATGCGGCGCCGGCTGGACCTCGCGATGACGCTGGTCGGCGAGCCGCGCGTGATCTTCCTCGACGAGCCGACCGCCGGCCTCGACCCGCGCAGCCGGCGGATGATGTGGCAGACCGTCCGCGACCTGGTGGCGGGCGGCGTCACGGTCTTCCTGACCACGCAGTACCTCGAGGAAGCCGACCAACTGGCCGACCGGATCGCCGTTCTCGATCACGGCGAACTGGTTGCCGTGGGGACCCCGGAGGAGCTCAAACGCAGCGTGCCCGGTGGCCATGTGCGCCTTCAGTTCGGCGACGCCGCCAGCCTTGACGCGGCGGCGCGCGCCCTCGGCGACATGTCCCGCGACGATGAGGCGCTCACCCTGCAGGTCCCCAGCGACGGCGGAGTGCCGGCGCTGCGGGCGCTGCTGGACCGGCTGGAGCAAGCGCGGATCGAGGTGGACGGGCTGTCGGTGCACACCCCGGATCTCGATGACGTCTTCTTCGCGCTCACCGGCCACCCGACGGCGACCAAGGAGGTGGCGGCCCGATGAGCGACGCGATGACGATGTTGCGGCGCAACTTCCGGCATACGGTACGCAACCCCGGCGCGATGATCATGACCATTGGGATGCCGGTCGTCCTGCTGTTGCTCTTCGTGGGGGTGTTCGGCGGCGCGTTGAACGCCGGCCTCGGGCCCAGCACGCACGGCGGTGACTATGTGGACTACGTGCTGGCCGGGATCTTGCTGATGACCGTGGGCTATGGGTCGACCACGACGGCGCTGGCGGTCAATCGGGACATGACCGAGGGCATCATCGTCCGGTTCCGGGCCATGGCGATCTCTCGGGCTTCCGTGCTGACCGGCCACGTGGTCGGATCCGTCGTCCGGGCGCTGGTGGGTGCGGCCCTGGTGATCGGTGTCGCCCTGCTGCTGGGCTTCCGGTCCGCCGGCGACCCGCTCCAGTGGCTCGCCGCCGCCGGCCTCATCGCTCTGCTCGCCCTCGCCCTCACCTGGCTGGGCGTAGCGGTCGGGTTGCTCGCCAAGACGGTCGAGGGCACGGGTCCCTTCACCCTCGTCGTCCAGCTGCTGCCGTTCCTGAGCAGCGCGTTCGTCACCCCGGACTCGATGTCGGGACCGCTGCGCTGGTTCGCCGCGCACGAGCCGTTCACGCCGATCACCGACACGCTCCGGGGCCTGCTGCTGGGCATCCCGGTGGGTGACACCGGCCTCATCGCCGTCGCCTGGTGTGTGGCGCTGGCGCTAACCGGCTATCTGTGGGCGCGGGCGCTGTTCAGGCGGGATCCGGTCCGGTGAGCTGGTCGCGCGTTCGCAGCCAGGCCAGCGCGGCGCCGCGCAGCCCCTCGTGATCAAGACCGGCAAACGACAACACCCATTTCGCGTACGCCTGCGGGTCGGCCTTTTCGGCGATCTCTGTGATCCGGGTAGTGGACATGGTCGGCTGGAACCCGCGCGGCCAACCGAAACGTTCCGCCAGGGCGATCATCCGTACGCCGGAGGTGGTCTCTCCGCTGTCGAGGTCGGTCACGGCCAGTGCCAGCAGGAGTGAGCCGCAACCGGGGAAGTCCACAACGGACGCCGAGGCGATCATCGCCGGCAGGGCTACCGGCAGCGTGCCGGTGATCTCCGTGACCAGGTCGAGCCGGCCGAAGCGGGCATGGGTCACGACGGCGACCGTCCGGACCTCCCAAGCCCACCATCCGGTGTGGGCGGGGTCGTCGGTCCTGAGCCGGCCGGCGGCCTCGCGCCACAAGCGCAGGCCACGGTCGACGTCACCGCGGCCGAGCAGGATCTCGGCTTGGGCGCAGACGTCGAACATCGCGAGGCCGACCACCCCGTCGGTGCCGTCCTGGGCGATCTCCGCCAGCCCCCGTTCGGCCGCATCGAACGCCCCGCGCTGCAGGTTGGCCAGCACGATCGCCCAGCGCGCCCGGGTCGCGGTGGCCGCCGCCCCGAAGTCCTCGGTGATCGACAACGCCGCGTCCAGATGGTGCAGCGCCTCCTCGCCCGGCTCGACCTGCAAGCAGAACTCACCGATCCGGGCGTGGGCGACGGCCCGGAGCCAGGGCGTGGCGCCGCCGCCGAGGACATCGAGCATCCGTCTGGCCGCTTGCAGGGCGCCGGACAGGTCATTGGCGTTCTCCAAAGCGGAGCTGAGCGCGTAGTTGGCGATGGCGGCGACCATTGGCCGGTCGCTGCCGCACAGCTCCCGCAGCGCCCGGATATCCGGGGCGGACAGCGCCATCTGGACGGCCCCGATCACTGTGGCTGTCGAGGGCGACGGCAAGCGGCGCAAGGTGACCATGGCGCGCAGCGGGCGGGGGCCGCGGAGGAGGAAAGCGCTCAACGCGCAGAGCGACGCCGTCGTTCGGGTCGCCTCGACGAGGGCCGGCTCCGGCCGGAAATGCGAAAGCACCCAAGGGGCGTCTTCGGCCAGCGTCGCGAGGCGGGCGAAGTTCGAATCGGTGAGCCACAGGGTGCCCAGTAGCGCCGCGGTGGCCACGACAGCCGCGCCGTCCTCGCGATCCAGCCCGGATCGCAGCGCGTACAAAAGGTTGTCCTCCTCGGCCCGGATCGTGCCCATCGCCGTGGCGAGGTCGTCGGCGAACACCGTCTCGTGCTGCCGCACCCCGAAGTCGGTTGCCCAGGCGAGGAAGCGGCCGAGCACGCGGTCGGTCTCGCCGGCCGCGGCCCGGCGCAGCACGCTGAACTCGCGCACCGTCTCCAACATTCGGAACCGGGTGCCCGATTCGCTGTCGGCCACCTTCAGCAGCGACTGGTCGACCAAATGCTCCAGGACGGCGTCGTCGCCGACCAGGTGACCCGCGGCGGCCGCGGTGAATCCGCCGGGGAACACCGACAACGCGCGCATCGCCTGCTGGCCGGCGGGCGCCAGGAGGTGCCAGCTCCAGTCGATGACGGCGTACAGGGTGTGGTGCCGCTGCGGCGCGTCCCGCGCGCCGCCTTGCAGCAGGGCGAACCGATCGGCCAGCCGGCGGGCGATCTCGGCCACCGACATCACCCGTACCCGGGCCGCGGCCAGCTCCACCGCGAGCGGCGATCCGTCCAGGCGCGTGCACAGATTTCGCAGTGCCGTCGGGGGCAGCTCGACTTCGGCGCGGGCTGCGCGGGCGCGCTGGCCGAACAGCTCGACCATCGTCGGCAAGTCCAGTTCCGGCAGCCGGTACACCGATTCCGAGGACAGGCCGAGCGGGGCGCGGCTGGTGGCGAGCACCCGCAGGTCCTGGATCGACGACACCAGATCCCGCACCAGCTCGGCGGCCGGGTGCAGGACGTGCTCGCAGTTGTCCAGCACGAGCAGCGTGGGGCCGGCGCCGAGGACCTTGGCGATGCCGGTCAGGACGTCCGCCGGGGCGGCGAGGCGGCCGATCGAGCCGGCCTCGCGCACGCCGAGCGCGGAGGCGACCTCACCGGCGATGTCGCCGTCGGCGGTGACGCCGGCGAGCTCGACGAAGTACACCGCCCGCTGCGGCGCCTGCCGGCCGACCGCGTGCGCGAGCCGGGTCTTGCCCAGCCCGCCGGCCCCGACGATCGAGGTGACCCGGGAGGCTTGCAGCAGGTCGGTCACGGCGGCGATGTCCTTGTCCCGGCCGAGCAACGGGTTGGGCTCGTGCCGGACACCGTGCCGGACCGTGGGCGCGTCGCTCAGCAGCAGCTCGCGGTGCACCCGCTGCAGCGCCGGACCGGGGTCGGCGCCCAGCTCCTCGCGCAGCGCCTGCCGGTATGCGTCGAACCTGGTCAGCGCGGCGGCCGGGCCCATCGTCGAGGCCTCGCAGCGCAGCAACTCGACCAGCAGTTCCTCGTCCCGGGGACGTTGCGCGGCCAGCTCGCCGAGGGGCTCGACGGCCTCCGCCAGGCGGCCCGTCCGCGCCAGCGACAGCGCGCGGGCCCGGGTCAGCGCCCGGTAGGCGGGCAACCGCGCCAAGCGCAATGCGGAAAGCGGATCGTCGGGCGCGGCATCCCAGCCCGTGGTCGGTCCGCAAAGCGCGAGGCCTTCCTCCGCATGCCGGAGCGCCGACAAGTTGTCGCCGGCGCGGGCGGAACGCTCGGTCGCGGACGCGCTGAGCAAGACGGCCGCGGCGTCGACCTGCTCCTCGCCCAGCGCGAGGCGGTAGCCGGTGGAGGTGCTCAGGATGACCTCGGGGCCCAGCGTGGCCCGGGCGCGGGCCACCAGGACCTGCAGAGCCTTGACCGGATGCTCGGGCTGCTCCTCCGGCCACAGCTCCGCCACCAGCCGGGCAGTGCCGCAGCCGGCGCGCAGATCACCGGCCAGGAGCGCGAGCAGGCTGGGCAGCCGGGAGCCGGTGATCTCCCGGCCGCGATAACACGGCCGGGGCAGCAACGCCAGCTCGATACCCACTGTCGTGACGTTAGCCGAACCGGCGGCCGGGTGGTGGGCGCGCCGGGTTCCGCGTTGTGGGGCATCGATACCTTGGTGGTCGGAGGCTGCTATGGATGCTGGAACGCTCACCAACGCGGTTGCCGTGTCGGTTTCGGTGCTGGCGTTGACCGTGTCGACGCTGTTGGCGGTCCGGCAGCTGCGGACAAACCGCCTCTCCGGCCAGGACACCAATCACACCCAGGTGCTGCTCAGCCTGAACGGCGAATATCGCAGCGACGCGTTCCAGGCGAGCGAGGAGTTCGTCCTGGACCGCCTCGCCGATGAATATGACACCGAGTTGGGCATCGGGCGGCTGCCGTCCGAGGCCCGGCGGCATGTCCGGCGGGTCGGGCACTACTACGCCGACTACGGGATGCTGGCGGCGCTGCCCACGGTCGACACCGATCGCATCGTCGGGGTGGTTCATTTTCGCGTACGCGAAGCTTGGTCGGTATTGGAGCCGTTCGTCCAGGCGGAGCGACGTGCCCGGGGCAACACTTATTGGCGCTATTTCGAGCATCTGGCCTGCCTGGCAGCCGTTGTCGACAAGGAGAAGATGCTCGCCGACCAGCGCCTGCTGTCCGTCGAAAAGCTCGAGGCCGACCGCATAGCCGCGATCCGGGCCGCCGCGCCGACCCGGACCGGCCGGATCGACCGACCCGCGCCGCAGGCCTCGGTCAGCCAATCCCCGGCCGAGCTCGACCGGCACTAGGGTCCGGGGTCGTGGTGCGCGCGGCGTAGGCCTGCCGGATCGCGATCGCGCCGGCCACGATGGCGATCAGTTGACCTAGCCATTGCATGACGACGCCGATCCAGACGTCGAACTGGCCGGGCTCCGCCAGTCGTCCCCAGACCGAGCCCTCGATGAGGCCCCCGCCGGTCACGAAGAGGGCCGCCAGCAGGCCGGCGATGAGCGTCCACCGGTGCTTGGCCAGCGCCAGCACGAGGATGCCGGCGGCACCCAGGATGATCGGGCCCGGCGGGATCTTGGGGAAGCCGGGCACCCCGACCAGGAACTCGGTGAGCACGCCGGCGGCGGCCAGGAACAGGCCGACGGCAAGGGTCAGACGGGTGGACATCTCGGTATCTCCTCGCTGGACGGAGCGCGCCGGGCGGCTTCCCGGCTGTGTGTTCACCTTCCCGGAGAAGAGCCGCCCGGTCGTCCGCTGCAGGAGTCAGCTCGGGTACGCAGATCTGCGTACGCGAATCAGTGCTCTTTGAAGTAATGCCCGGCGTCCAGGTCGGCGATCAGGCCGGGGTGCACCGGGTCCCACCCGAACCGTTGCCGGGTCGCCGCGCTCGACGCCCGGGAGTCGATGCCGAAGAGGCGTCCCATCCAGCCGAAGTGGTCGCCGGCCTGGTCCGCGGGGATGGAGACCACCGGCAGGCCGAGGCCGCGGCCGATCGCCTCGGCGATGGCTCGGGTGGGCACGCCCTCCTCGGCGACCGCGTGCAGGGCCGCGCCGGCCGGTGCGTTGTCCACGGCCAGGCGGACGAGGCGCGCGGCGTCGAGTCGATGCACGGCGGGCCAGTGGTTGCTGCCGTCCTCGAGGTAGCCGGAGACACCCTTCGCGCGGGCGATGCCGACCAGGACGGCGATGAAGCCGTGATCGCCGGGGCCGTGCACGGTGGGCGCGAACCGCACGCTCGACGCACGCACCCCACGGGTGGCGAACGACAGCGCCGCCTGCACGCCGGCGATCCGCGGGTGCACGCCCGGATCGGGCTCGTCCTGCTCGGTCGCGACCCGGTCGGCGACAAGCCCGAGCACGCCCGAGGCGACCACGAACGGCCGGTCGCCGCCCTCCAGCGCCTTGCCGATCGTGGTGATCGCGGCGAGGTCGGTCTGCGCCGCCGATTCCATCTGGGTGAAGTCGTGCCGGTAGCCGAGGTGGACCACCCCGTCGGAGGCCACCGCCCCGGCGTGCAGGCTGTCGAGATCGTCCAGCTCGCCGCGCTGCACCTCGGCGCCGAGCTCGGTCAGCGATGCGGCGGCGGCCTCGGAACGCGCGAGGCCGAGAACCTGGTGTCCGGCGTCGAGCAGCTCGGGAACGACGGCGGAGCCGATCCACCCGGTCGCGCCGGTGACGAAGATGCGCATGAGAACCCTCCCGGTGATGTCACATGATGACATGACTACCCTAGCAGGTGATGTCATCAAGTGACATGACTAGACTCGGGCCGTGGTGCGATGGGAGGCAGACGCGAGTGGCCGGCTCCGGCAGGCGGCGATGCAGCTGTACGTCGAGCGCGGCTTCGAGCAGACGACCGTGGCCGAGATCGCTGCGCGGGCGGGGCTCACGGCCCGGACGTTCTTCCGCTACTTCGCCGACAAGCGGGAGGTGCTGTTCGCCGGCTCGGCCGAGTTGCAGGAGCACCTCGTGCAAGCCCTGGCGGCGGCCCCGAGTTCCGATTCGCCCATGCACGCCATCGCGGCCGCTCTCGACGCCGCGGCCGCGGCGTTGGGGCAGCACCACGAGCACTCCCGGCAGCGCCAGTCCGTCATCAATGCCAACGCTGAGCTGCGCGAACGAGAGCTGATCAAAATGGCGTCGCTGTCCGCCGCGCTCGCCGACGGCCTGCGCCAGCGCGGCGTGCCCGAGCCGGACGCCAGCCTGGCGGCGGAGAGTGGGATCGTCGTGCTCCGGGTCGCCTTCGAACGCTGGGTCAATGAGCCGGCCGGCGCGGAGCTGTCGCAGACGATGCGCGACGCGCTCGACCGCCTCAAGACCGTCACGACCGCTCGCTGACCGACCAACGGAGGTTGTTGTGGACGACCACACATTGCCGGACACCCTCGACACCGGAACGGCCCACGTGGCGCGGGTCTACGACTACTGGCTCGGCGGCAAGGACAACTTCGCGGCCGACCGGCGCTACGGCGACGATCTGGAGAAACGGGTCCCCGCCATCCGGACCACCGCGCGGATGAACCGGCTGTTTCTCGGCCGCGCCGTGCGCTACCTGGCCGCCGAGGCCGGCATCCGGCAGTTCCTGGACGTCGGCACCGGCCTGCCGACCGCGAACAACACGCATCAGGTCGCCCAGGCGATCGCGCCGGAGTCGCGGGTGGTCTACACCGACAACGACCCGATGGTGCTGGCCCACGCCCGCGCGCTGCTCAGCAGCTCGCCCGCCGGCAAAACCGCGTATCTCGACGCCGACCTGCGAGTGCCCGGCGCCATCCTGGGCGCGAAGGAACTGACGGCGACGCTGGATCTCAGCCAGCCGGTCGCCGTACTGGTCATCGCGGTCCTGCATCTTGTCACCGACGACGCGGTCGCCTTCCCGGCCATCGAGGCGCTGGTCGAGGCCGTGCCGTCCGGCAGCTATCTGGTGATCTCGCACGCCACCGGCGACTTCTGGCCGCCGGAGCGGGTCGACGCGGCAAACGCCACCAACAAGGCGCACAACGTCGACTTCCGGTTCCGCAGCCACGCCGAGGTGTCCCGGTTCTTTACCGGGCTGCGGTTGGTCGAGCCCGGCATCGTCCCGGTGGCGGAGTGGCGCACCGACGGCGGCCCGGCCGCGGCGCCGGCGGAGAGCAACCTCTGGGCCGGTGTGGCACGGCTGCCATAGGTTGAATCGGGATACCGGACAGGAAGTGTCCGCTATTACTCCTAGCGTTGTGGGCAGAACGCAAGGCGGGAGGACCAGCCGTGACACTGCTCGACACGCGGGCGCTCAACCGCGCGACCCTCGACCGGCAACTGTTGCTGCGCCGCGCCGGCCTGAGCGTGCCGCAAGCCCTGGAACGGTTGGTCGGGCTGCAGGCCCAGACACCGCAGACCTGGTACGTCGGGCTGTGGAGCCGGCTGGCTGACTACACCGCCGAGCCCACCGCCCGGCTGCTCGCCGACGGTGGCGTCGTGCGCATGGCTCTGATGCGCTCGACCATCCACCTGGTGACCGCCGCCGATTGTCTCTGGCTGCGGCCGCTGGTCGAGCCGGTCATCGAGCGCAGCACGATGGGCGCCTTCGGACGGCACCTCATCGGGCTGGCCCGCGCCGACCTGGTCGCCGCCGCTCGCGAGTCGCTTGTGGACAGACCGCTGACGTTCAGCGACCTGGGCCGCGCCCTGGCCCGCTGGTGGCCGGAGCGCGACCCGGCCGCGCTGGCCCAGGCGGCCCGCGCCTGGGTGCCGCTGGTGCAGGTCCCGCCGCGCGGCCTGTGGGGTCGCAGCGGCCGGGCCGCGCACAGCCCCGTCGAGACCTGGCTCGGCCGGCCCGTGGAGCCGGATCCATCGGTCGACGCCCTGGTGTTGCGCTATCTGGCGGCCTTCGGACCGGCGACCGTCCGCGATGTCCAGCAGTGGTGCGGGCTGACCCGGCTGTCCGAGGTCGTCGATCGGCTTCGCCCACGGCTGGTCGCCTTCCGCGACGAGCAGGGACGGGAGCTCTTCGACCTGCCCGATGCCCCGCGTCCCGATCCGGAGACGCCGGCGCCGGTGCGCTTCCTCTACGACTTCGACAATCTGCTGCTCTCGCACGCCGATCGCAGCCGCGTGGTCAGCGTCGACTACGCCGGCCAGGGCTTCGGCGCCACGATGGAGCAACCCCGGTCGGTGCTCGTCGACGGCTTCGTCGCCGCCACCTGGAAGGTCGCCGTCAGCCGCGACACCGCCACGCTGACCGTGCGCCCGTTCCGGCGGTTGACGGCGGCCGAGCAGGAGCAGCTCGATGCCGAGGGCGCGCGGCTACTCGCGTTCCTCGCGCCGGAGGCACCGGTCCACGACGTCGTCACCCGGCCGGGCAATGCCGCCGCCCCGACGGCTGCGTAGAGTGACGACCGCCGCCACGGTCGCCAGCGTCACGACCGCGGCGACGACCGTGCCCAGCAGGCCGAGGTTCTGTTCGTCAGGCGTGGCACCCGTGTGCGCGTCGACCAGGAGCAGTGCCACGAACGAGACACCCGCGGCGAACGCCGTGGCGAGAGCGACCACGACCCGGCGGGGCAGGCTATCGACACGTGCCGCGCGGTTCAGCGCGATCGCCCACAGCGCGGCCGCCACCGTGCAGATCACCGCGACGAAGGCGGCGTGGTACCAACCGGCGGCATTGAAGTGGTGCGGCCGGGGGAGTGTCCAATTGAGTCGCGGCGCGTCCAAGATGAGCCAGGACGCTTGGCTGGTCACGCCGAGCACGCCGCCGAATAGGCCGGCCGCGGCGGCGGATCTCGCGTCGTGCCGGGCCGGTGGCAGGGCGCGAACGGCGTATCCGAGAAGTCCCGTCATGAGCGGCAACATCAGCCCGTCGCCCCACGTCGCGCTGGCGAAGTCGAAGAGGCCGCGCAGGTGGGCCGGCCGCGACTGCAGCGCCGAGAGGACAACGAGCGCGCCAAAGCCGGCCGCACCCACGGCGACGGCGGTGATCACTGCCCAGATGGCCGCGCCGCCGGGTAACTTCATCAGACATCGTCGAAGTTCGAGAGACGCGACCACATTGGCCAGAATCGTACACTTCACGGACGCAACGGTCGGGGGCGTCAATGGCATCGCGTCCTCGATCGGACTGCTCGTCCAGACGTTGACCCGCCGCGGCCACGAATGCGTGGTGGCCAGCGCCGGCCCACTGTTCAGCACCAGCGACGGCAGCGATGGCGTGATGTGGGTGCCGTCGATGCCGACCGGCATGGGCGACTTCAGGTTCGTGTTCTTTCCGCTCCGCTCGATTCGCGGTCGGGTTCGGGCGTGGCGGCCGGACATCGCGCATGTGCACACGCCGGGCCCGCTCGGTGCGGCCGGTCTGACGATGGCCCGGCAACTCGGCATCCCGGCGGTCTACACGTATCACACCGACCTGCACGGCTATTCCGAGCAGTACTACCTCCCGACTCCGGTGATCAGGGCCGGCATCGCCGTTTACGCGCGGCACCTGCGGCGGGTGACGACGACGTGGCCGGTGGGGAAGTACGAGGTGATCGAGGCGGGCAACGCTCGGGTCTGTGCAGCCGCCGAGGTCATCATCGCGCCGACGGCGAGCGCGTTGCGCCGCTGCCGGATGGACGCGTTCGCCGGCAAGGTGCGGGTCATCGCCACCCCGCCCAGCCTCGGGCCCGCCAGCAGCACGGCCGCCGAGTTCCGGGCTCGCTACGGCATCGCCGCGGATTGCGCGGTCGTCCTCTTCGTCGGGCGGCTGTCCGGGGAGAAGGGCATCCGGCTGCTGCTCGACGCCTTTGCCGCGGTGCGAGGACAGGTGCCGGCGAAGCTGGTGCTGGTGGGTCCCCAGTCCCGTCGCCTCGGCCTGCGGCGCCTGCTCGATCGGGCCGGGCTCACGCCGCACACCGTCATCACCGGCGCGCTGTGCGGTCCGCAGGTGCAGGCCGCCTACCGGGCCGGCACCGTGTTCGCGTTTCCGTCCTCGACGGACACTCAGGGCGTCGTGTTGCATGAGGCCGCGCTGGCCGGCCTGCCGATCGTCATGACAGACCGCCGCCTGCACGACAGCCATCCGCTGGCCGAGGCGATGCACGTGACCGACCCGACCCCGACGGCCCTCGCCGCAGGCATCTCCACGCTGCTTCTCGAGCCCGATCAAGCGCGACTTCTGGGCCAGCGCGCTCGACTGATCGCGCAGAAACACACGCCGGACCGATTCGCCGACGAGATACTGCAGGCATATAGCCTCGCCTGCCGGAGTGTCCTATGACGAGCTACCCGGATTGGCTCAGCCCACGTAGCCGCTTACGGCCTCGCGGAGCCGCTCGACCGCCGTGCCGAGCTCCTCGACCGGGGTCGCCAACTGTGCCAGCTCGTCGACATACGCGGCGAGCAGCAGCGCGTCGGGGCGGTCGGCGGTCAGCTCCTCGCGGATGGCCGTCAGCTGGCGGCGTGCCGAGCCGGCGTCCGCGAGGTCGGCCTGCCGTTCGTCGAGGATCCGGCTCACCTCGTGCGCGGCGGCACCGACCTCCTCGCGCGGTGTGGTTGCGGTGCGGCGCAGCCGGTTGGTCAGGACGTTCAGCATCGCGCCGCCGGCCAGGAACACGAGCTCGAACTTTTCCTTGCTCATCACTGCCTCCATCGCGATCGGTCGACGGTGGATGTTCACATCGACCGTAGGCTATCGAGGCGCATCCCGGAAGCCGGTCGGCGTTCGAGGATGACCTGCTGCACGTCGAGGTGGCCGGTGGCGAAGCCCGCTTCCGAATAGGCCAGGTAGTACTACCACGTACGCCGGAAGGTCTGGTCGAAACCGAGCGCGGCGACGGCCTCGGCCTGCTCGGTGAACCGCTCCCGCCAGAGCCGCAAGGTGGCCGCGTAATGGCTGCCAAAGGCATAGCTTTCCCGTACGCGCAAATGGGTGTGCTCGGCGACGAGGTGGTCGATGGCCTCGGCCGAAAGGATCACCCCGCCGGGAAAGATGTACTTCTGGATCCACGTGTAGGTCCGCCGGGCGGTGCGCATCCGGTCGTGCGGCATCGTGATCGCCTGCAGTCCGACCCGCCCGCCCGGGGCCAGCAGCCGGTCCAAAGTGGCGAAATAGGCAGGCCAGTAGCGTTCCCCGACCGCCTCGATCATCTCGACGCTCAGCACGGCGTCGTAGCCCTCGCCGCCGTGCCGCGGCTTGATCTGGCGGTAGTCGCACAGGTCGACGGTGATCCGGTCGGCCACACCGGCCGCGGCGGCCCGGCGCACCGCGAGGGCGTGCTGCTCGGCCGAGATGGTGATGGTGTGCACGCGCGCACCCCGCCGGGCGGCCCGGATCGCCAGCTCGCCCCAGCCGGTCCCGATCTCCAGCACGCGGGTGCCGGCGCCGACGCCGGTCCGGTCCAGCAGGCGGTCGATCTTGCGTCGCTGGGCCTCGGCGAAGTTGGCCCAGGTCGCCGCCGGCCGGCCCGCCGGATCAAGATCGAACAGCGCCGCGGAGTACGTCATCGTCTCGTCGAGGAACAGCGCGAACAACTCATTGGACAGGTCGTAGTGGTGCCGGATGTTGTTCCGCGAGCCGGCCAGCGTGTTCTCCTCGGCGCGCGGCAGCCGGGCGCCGTACAGTGGGCGCAGCCAGGCCAGGTGACGCAGCCGGCCGATCAGGCGCAGCCGGCGGTTGAGCAGCGCCGTGGCGAAGGCGCTCAACAGGGCGACCAGATCGTCGGTGTCCCAGTCGCCGGCCTGGTACGCCTCGCCGAAACCGATCAGCCCCCGGGCGCCGAGCCGCCGATGCAGGTCGCCCGGCCGGTGCAGCCTGAGCATCGGCACACCCGGAATCGACGGGCCGGCCGGAGGCGCAAGGCGCGCGGCCACCCGGCGCACCAGAACGGCTGCCACGGCCGCCCGCAACCGCGCTCGCGGCACCGTGGCCACGTCCGGCCAGCGCTTGCGGTCGGCGACTGCGGTGCGACCCATTGCCCCATCTTCCGCGATATCTTCGCGCGCTGCCCGGCCCGGAATGCTCGAACTGATCATGTGTGCGGGCCGCCGTCGTTAGGCTGAGCGGGATCTGACCGCTTTTCGCCAGTCACCCGTACGAGATGAACCGCGTTGACGTATTCGGCGCCGCCGTATGGTGGTGCGGGTTCGCTTGGACTTGGTGGACTTTTCGATGAATGCAGAGGGGCTGAGATGAATTTCCGGAGCAGCTTGACGGACGACCACGGATCCCGCCGGCCCGGCGGCGAGGGTGGCAGCTACAGCTGATTCCGGCCGCTGCCGGTGGGTGTCAGCGGAGGGCGGCCGTGGTCAAGCCCACGAGCACCGCGGAGAGCGAGAGCGCCGTGGCCAGCAGTGCGTTCGGCCCGACGGTCGCCGCCAGGCGCGCCGACCAGTTGCCGCCCTCCCCGCCCGGCCCCGCCGCGGTCTCGGTGAAGCTGCTGCCGCAGGTTTCCGGGCGTGGCCGCGAGACCGTGGGTCTTTGCAGGTGAGCGAGCACTCTTGATCGCCTCCAGGGAAGTCCGTCAATTGAGCACTGTGGAACTCTCGGTAGCATGCGACGGCCCGTCGGGGCCAGCAATGGTTACCGACGGGTAGCCATCCGCTACGGCGTGGAGTGGCATGTGACCCTCCGGCGTTCGCGGTTTCCGGGTCGATGAACGGCCCCGTCCCCATCCTCCGAACGCCCGACCCGCGCCGTACAAGTCACCCCATAGGGTATTTGTCCCCCGCCGACCCTTCGGCATCATGGACAAATCAGAACCGTCGGGGGGTGGGATCGATGCCGTCGTCGCCACCCGAACGGAGAGGGCCACCCGACCGGAAAACGCCGGCCGAATGGCAAGCGCGCTCCGAATGGAAAGCATTGTTCGCGGGTACGCTCAACTTCTCGGTGCTGACCATCGGTGTGGTCTCCGGGATCGCCCAGCTCGCCGATTTCCCCACCGGTTTCGCGCGGGCGTTGCTGTTGGCGATCTTCCTGACCTGCCTGCTGTATTTCGTCATCCGGGTCTGGCAGTTCTACTTCGTCGAGAAGGTCCGGGAGTTGCGCGCGCAACTGGCCAAGGAGGCGGAGAAGCTCACCCTGGCCCAGTCCGGGCACCGGCGCTATCTGGACGCGATCGAGCGGATCAGCGACCGCGAGAAGCCGCTCTTCGCCGAGACGCTCGAGGTGATCGTCTGGATCGGCGTCGACGACGGGACCGACCGGATCATGGAGAAGCGGGTCACCACTCCGGATCCGCTGGTGACGCACCGGGCCATGCGGCCGATCGTGCCCACCGACCAGGAGCAGATCGTCCGGCTCGACGATATCGCTTTCCGGGTGAGCCGGTCCGGGGGCCGGATCACGGCGCTGCCGCTGCACGAGCAGATCCGCAAGCTGCGGGTGTGGCTGATCTTCGACCCGGCGCTCAGCGCCCGTACGGAATGGGAGGTGGAGTATCGCCCCCACAGCCTGTGGAGACCGTTGCGCGAGCGCGGCTGGGACCAGTTGGTTTGGGATGACCGCCTGCCGACCGCGCACGGCTCGCCGTCGGCGTTCACCAGCTTTACCGTACGGTTCAAATTCCCCGACAGCGACCAGCCGCCCAGTGTCAAGGAACGGCAGGGCTACGGCGAGCTGACCGAGCCGGCCCGGGACGAATCCGGGATGTGGGAGGTGCTCTGGCGGGACAAGGCCCCGGCCGGCCGGCACTACGTCTGGGACCTGACGCAGGCGCCCGGCGGCACCCGCAGGCCCTGACGAGTCCGCCCGCGCTATAACTCAGGGATGGACAGCGACAAGGACCCGGCGGCGCTGCCCCGGAGCACGCCGGCCGAGCAGGGCGTCGACATCGCCGGGATCGACGCGTTCATCGCTGCGGTGGCGCCGAAGCCCGGCGTGGAGTTGCACAGCCTGATGGTCCTGCGGCACGGCCACGTCGTCGCCGAGCGGTGGTGGCCGCCCTACTCGCCGCAGACCCCGCACCTGCTTTATTCCCTGAGCAAGAGCTTCACTTCAACCGCGCTCGGGTACGCGGTGAGCGAGGGCCTGGTGGACCTGGACGCCACCGTGCTGTCGTACTTTCCCGAGTTCGACAGCACGGTCACCGACGAGCGGTCCCGGGCGATCCGGGTCCGGCACGTGGCCGCGATGGCGAGCGGGCACGACGACGAGACCTTCGACCGGGCGATCCGGGCCGGCAACGGCGACATTGTGCTCGGCTTCCTGCTGGTTCCGCCGGACCGCGAGCCGGGCACCGTCTTCGCCTACAACCAGCCGTGCACCTACGCCGTGTCCGCGATAATTCAGCGGGTCAGCGGCGGGTCGCTGACCGAGTTTCTGCGACCGCGGCTGTACGAGCCGCTGGGCATCGCCGCGCACGGCTGGCACACCGACGGCCGCGGCCGCGAACTGGGCTTCACCGGCCTGCACGCGACCACCGAGTCGATCGCCAAGCTGGGCGAGTTGTACCTGCGTGAGGGCGTCTGGAACGACCGCCGGCTGCTGAGCGCGGAGTGGGTCGCGGAGGCCACCCGCTCACACGTCGCGACTCACCGGCCGGACCCGACGCAGGAGGGTCCCGGGTTCTCCGCGCCGTCCGAAGAGCCAGACGCCGGTGGCAGCCCAGATCCGGATTGGGCTCAGGGTTACGGTTTTCAGTTCTGGCGTAGTCGGCATGGCTATCGCGGCGACGGCGCTTACGGCCAGTTCATGCTGGTCCTCCCGGAGGCGGACGCGGTGGTCGCGATTACCTCGCAAAGCCCGGACATGCAAGGCCTGCTGGACGAGGTGTGGACCCACCTGCTGCCCGCGCTCACCGCCGGGTCCTCGTCGAGCGGGCTGTCGCGCCCGGCGTCCGGGGGCCCGCCCGGCGAAGTCGGTCCGTTGACGCTGCGCCCCGGTCCCGGCAACGAGCTTGCCGGATTGCACACGGTGCGGCTGCGGGCCGGCGAACTGGTCCTCGCCGACGCCGGCCCGGAACTGGTCGCCCGGCTGGGCGCCCCGGACGCCTGGACCACGACCGGGCCGGTGGCCACCGCGTACGCCTGGGCCGACGGCCGGTTGCTGGTGGACGTCGTGTTCGTCGAGACTCCGCACCGGCTGCATCTGAGTCTCGACCCGGCGGCCGGGCAGTTCGAAGCGCGCTGGCAGACGGTCCCACTCGGGGACGTGCCACTTTCCAGCCTGCGCATGCCGGGTTGAGGCCGGTTTTCGAGCGGCCCAAGATCCACCAAATCAGCTAGAGTCGGGCATACGGCGAGCCCTTGCGGCCGACCCTGAGCCGCACCGGTCAGCCGGTGGCGAGCGCCGCATCAGCTCTGCGCTGATCGGCCAACAGCTCCGGGAGGCCTCAATGACCAGCTCAACTCATTTCGGCCCGACCAATCCGATCTCCGGCGATTCCGTCCTGGCCGAGGACGGCCGCGTGGAGCGCACGCTGTGGTGGCTGGCGGTCGCCGGCGCCGCGGCCTCCGTGATCCTCGGCAT
>Ga0307513_10001968_pt1 | contig 29080 bp, 25 predicted proteins | sample 15_EM_MG_FD_202174 | JGI IMG/M metagenome (GOLD analysis project Ga0307513, IMG submission 202174) | Populus trichocarpa ectomycorrhiza microbial communities from riparian zone in the Pacific Northwest, United States - 15_EM | ecosystem: Host-associated > Plants > Roots > Unclassified | place... | reverse complement strand
TCTGACTCAGAGACAGTGGCGGAGCTGAAATCAAATCAAATAAACCAAATATAAATCAACTAAACATAGGAGATCCTGCACTGCCCGCTCCTGTGTACCGTTTACCGGAACATGTACACATGTTACACCATGGGATACTTCCCGAATGCAGCGGATGTACCTTAGGTAGCACCTAAAAACAATCCACGGAATTAACAAAAAAAAAAAAAAATGCATCTCGGGCTCCCTTCGCCGTCTCCAGTGCTTCAGATGGTAGGGCAACATACCCGCTTCTCAGTCGTTGAGTCCGGGTGACGAATATTGCTGGCAGGTTTCAACCCAGGTCCCGTTCTTCGTTAGCCTAGAGAGCTTGGGAAGGAAAAAAGGTGCACTCCTGGGCGGAACGTCTGCCATGGCTTTCCCTTTTGACTCACTCACTAACGAGTCCTTGGCTTTCTAGTTCTAGCGTTGAGGGTGACCAGAGGTGTAAACTTCCATTACCCTTCCAGCAGGTAGCGGTGCTAAAGGGGTTTACTACTACGTATTGTTCTGTGCCACACCACCCTAGGGAAAAGTCTAAGCTTCGAGTGAGAGGCTTGTGAGCCGCCATGACTAGTCACTGTCCCTGGTGTTCACGGGCCAGCGGGTTGTGGCCCTGGTGGGAAATCCTGGCGGGTTATTTGAGATGTAGATATTCACCGGGGGTCACTCGCTGAAAGGTTTGCACACATTACCGGTTGGGAAGAGGGTGCTTGAGGGGTCCTAGCACCCACGCCCTGCACGAGATTTCCATAAGCCGTGGATATTGTGTACTGTTATGCAACTCTTCTGCAATATGCTTGCTAAAGCATGGGTATCTGAGCAGACTCCCGGGACATCCTAAGTCATATTTCGTTAGGAGAAAGAAAAAGAAAGAGAAAAGAAACCCTCCCCGACTTGATCTGTAATAACAGCTATAGTTGCGAGTTCTATACCGACCCTCTTAGTGCGAACACGACGAACCAGTCCCTAAGACCAGCTACCCATGGTTTAACTACACTCTCGTTATTGATCGCCATGCAATCTAGGCTCTTTTTCTGAAAAGGAGCAAGTTGCTTCCTTGGGTGAGAGTTCGGAAATGAATCATTTGCATGTCTTAAGTCTTGCTTATCATGTGTAATCACTCAGTGTATTCTCCTAGTGGGAGCGGAGCTTGTGACATTAGAACAAGGGAGAGCATGTGGGCAGAGGTATTGTGCTATTTGTAATTGGATTTCTCAATAGAGAGGGACCCAGTGGAGAGAATGCGTGTAGAAGCGAGCGGGGGTAGGTTTGTGTATTGGGCTATTGCGAGGGATAACGTCTTGGTGACATGTTCCACTCAATCTAACTTACTTTCTAACCCTTCCCGATATCACCCACCGAGGCAGAGTGCGTAAAAAAATCCTCCAAGCTTCCAATGAGCAATAGGTAACCCCCACCCCCTAGTGTTCTTATTGCCAATTTCCTTCCCCGGCTAGGCCTCTCCAATTTTTTAGCTAATTAACGTACTGTAGGATACGCTGAAACGAACTTGCGGGCCGCTGTTCAGAGGCCATTGGGTAGTCCCACCAGTTCGCTCGCCGAGATTAATACGATCGTGCAACTACGTGTTGCTAGTTCTTGTGGAGTGCCGGATCTGGATTTGTGACGGTTCACGTATATCAGATTCATATTGACTTCCTGATTTCCCATTTTCGGATGGGAATCTAAAGGGTGGACGTGCTGTACATTTGAGCCTTTTGAGTTTTGATTTGGTTTTGGCCCCTGTCTACTAGCCGTGGGCGCCTTTGTGAGGATAGAAGGAGGTGGGGAATGACCGTGGGGAGCGGTATGGCAAAGGTAGCATTGGTGGGTTTATCTTGGGTACGGGGGCCTGGCTCTTTTATTACACACAGAGTGCTGTAGCTAATTTGACATAAGGTATCTGAAAACCAGACAGGGGGGGTGGCTGAGTAACAATAGCCATATTTTTTAGATACTTACTAGTAATTCCAAGGACAAGTACCGTAAGAGCTTGGATAATTAGACCGTGCCAGGAGCGGTACTACTAGTACTACCTTTACTAAGAACAAAGACTATGCACTCAAGTATGCAAGGGAATAAATAGGAAGAGGGACAACGGCTGCCGTCCCAAGGTAAAAATAAAATTTCTTTCCTTTTTCTTTTCTTTCTATTCTTGCTTTTATATTTAAGAACCACTCGGAAGGCTTGAATTCCGGAATTAGGAATTGGGAGATTGAGGCTTTTGGGGATTTGCGATTACTGGGATCCTTACGGGATTGGAGGGGGGTATTATATGCACTTGAGTGAATGAATTATCCAAGAGAGATTTCTTAGCTCAGGTTTCTTTGTTTATACGTGGCTGGGGGCGGCAGTATCACGAGAAGCTGTCGCGGTGCTTGGATGCACCCTTAAGTGGTTTAGTAGAGCTGCTGCTAGTTTCTAGACGATTCCCAAAGCCAAATCTTGAAGTGTTAGCTGCGGGATATCTTGGGCACTTTGTGTTAAGTGCGATAACCTGAGTGGGCGGGGAATAGAACACCTAAGGAGCAACCACCTATTATGCCTTTCTCAGTTTGTCCGTAGAGTGAGAATTCTCTTCACTTGCCTTGATCCTCGCTTGAGTTACTCCCCCCTCTAACCAGGCGCCCGCCTTCCTGGGGTTTGGTCACGTATCTCATGAACCTGTATTTAATCAGAGCAGCTCAAGTTCTTTCTTGGGTTTAGGGGCGTTTTTAACCCAGTATGGTATTAAATTTTCTGGAAAGGTAGAATGAACACTGCCGGGAACAATGGCCTAACGGTAATAACTTGTTCCCGGCGCACTTGGACTTCCCAGGGGTCCAGGTTCGAGTCTCCTCGGGGTCAGCAGTAACACCCCCGAGGAATGTAGGCCTGGAAGAGGATGTAGCGTCCAGTGTACGTGAACCTTTTGCTCCCTGTGGTCTACGGGATGTCTGCGTTTTTTTTATAACCAATACGGCATAGTAGTTAGTATGTCTTCCATTGTGATATTTTTTAGATTGCTGGTTCTGAGGATATTCTGTAGTGGGCAAGTGCGAATTGATTGGTTCATAGGGTTTGAGCCAGGGCTTAGTATTGTGTCCAGACAATTATTTATTTGGGAGCTGTATTTCACATAATATCACTCGAGGATAGTCTCTAGGAAATTCACAGATTTTAGTTTTTTTTAAATTTATCAGGACAAAAAGGAATTTATTTATACGAAACATTACATAGGGAACCTCCATCTATCTTTTTTTTTCTTTTTTCTTTTTTTCCGTAATTGAACGTCTCACATATCTTCTTGCGCCGACTCTCTACAAATGCAAGCCCCTCTAGCATGGCCTATTCTAATAGAGGAGTCTAAGCGTTCTCCGTGAACCTGGCAAACGACCACCTAATAAATAACCCTATCCGAAGAAACGAAAGAAATTAGTACCCACTCTTAGACTTGGGAGAAAAATTAAAAACCTACCCGAAATCTTCCATGTGAACGTCGGGGAGGTCTAATGTGGGTTCATCGCCAGAACGGTTGGAAAGGTTAGCAACGGATGCGGAGTCGGTCTTTGGTACTGTAGGGCTATTCGGGGGCTTGATGCTCAAGTCGCAGGTAGCGGGCCAGAGGATTGACGCAGGCCAATCACGGGCCATGATGTTCATTTGGTTGGACATGCAGTCTGTGGGCTTGGGAAGGGAGCCGGTGACGAGCTTGTGGGTGTGGACGACTGGGGGGGTTGTTAACATTTTGGCTAGGGGTTGGAGGGGGAGGGGGAGGGGGAGGTACCCATCAATTGAGCAAAGTCCTCAGCTGGGCCTGTTTGAGGTTAGCGGAGCTCTGACTGAAGCTTAGGTGTTTTTTTTTTTTGGGGGGGGGGCTTACTAGAGTTAGCGTAGTTGTCAGGAACACATTTATCAGTGTTGACAGCGGGAAGGATGGTTTTTGCTACACATCTATTAGTATATTTTATGCGGCCATGCCAGGTGGATTTGCTTACTGCTGTAGCTGTCCTTGTCACTGGTGTGGGCACTAGTCAAGATGGGAGTTTAGCAATTTGGGATGCATGAATGGGAGTGAGGGAGGGAGGGGGAAATGTACGATTCGTGCATAAAGACGGAGGGAGCGGTCTTGTTTCCACAGTCGCCAAAGAAGACTATATCGTTGCTGGATGAATAGGCATTGCAGCCGGTTCCGCCGGACTTACTACTGCTTGGGAAGGCCATGACATGGCGGACGGTAGATCGGAGGCGCACAGGCACCTTCCCAAAAGTTTCTCTGATGGTTTGCTGGCTGTAATTGTATCATGTGAGCTGGGGGTATCTCTGAAGGAGTGATATGGAGGGGGGGGGGGTACGAACGCCATCGGGGATTTAGAGCAGCGGCACATTATCCATGGTTTGGAGCACTATATTGGTGTTAGTGAAATATGTGGAGTGGGCGCCGGATTGGTGGGCGTACGTCTGGGTAGGTAACTTCGAAGACTTCCATCTCAGAGGGTTTACATCTGTCTTCTTTAATGGCGGTTTCTTGGCAAACTTTTGGAATAGAAGCTGTTCAAGGCATTAGATTTTGGGAAAATGAAATATCGGTTTGGTGAAGCAAGGACTTACTGGTCCATGGGTTGTTCCCGGTGTTGGCTTTGAACGGGAGCTTTTCACCAAGTCCGGGATTCAAAGTGGGACCAAGCTCGGGGAGCCATGCAGTCTTTCCTAAAGCCGCATAAGCAGTAGCGATACAGCTGGCGACACTCAAAATACTGGTGGTCTTCATCGTGTATAGAAAGAGGGGTATAATATATAGTGGTTTTATGGTATCAATGCTTCTTGATGGCTTGCTGAAAGTTGTTGCTTGTGATGAGGAGGTTTTTTTCTTTGGGGGAGAAGTGAAGCTCTTTATTCTGGAGGTCTACTCACGAGGCTCTGGTGTTTACTGATAGTGTGCGAGATATCTTGCGCCCCAGCCTCTCCCCTCATTCTTGGATTGGCTTGGGAACTATTATTTGGCTGCGCTAGGATGATACTAGCGTAAGGGTCCTCAAGGGCGCCATTGGACTGCCATGAGGGGTGCAGGTATCCCAGCGAAAATAGGCTCTATGGGGAAGCCGGAGGGGGAAGTGCATTTCTCTGCCGTCCACCGTGCCTGGCGATGCAAACAGATCGGCAGTGGCCAGTAACTACTCTTAGCGTGGCGAATGTTCCTGTGACGTTAATATTCCAAGACTCCAGGTACTCCCGGTGTGCGTTTGACACGGTAACTAAGGCCCGCACCTTCCTTTTTGATAACTCAGGTAGCCGAACGGGGCTATGGGTTATCCCTGGTCACAGCCATAGAGGAGTCACCTTCATTCCCTTCAAGGTTATTCAACGATACAGAGGAGTTTTCGAATGACAGGTTATGTTCACCTAGAGTAGCGCCATATCCGACGTTTCCCTAGAGAATCCCACCTATCTATCGTACTTCCTCAGAGTGTTCCCACGAACAACTCTAATTGTCCTATTGTGAGAATTGGCGATAAAAATAATCTTAATAGTAGCTGGGGCCAAACTATGTCGCCTAGCTAGTCACCCAGCGCCTAAGGATCCAACTTGGTAACCGGGGTTTGTGTTCCATGCAGTTCCAGCGTTACGGCCACGCCTGCCAATGCCCTTGTGTCTATGGGGGTTGGGAAGTTTATCCGGTTTAAGAAGTGGGCTATGGGCTCACAGTTTTGGCATTCCAGTTTTCAGTAAGCAACACTGTTACACCTTAATTAGAGGGTTTTTGCAAAATTTGGTTTTGGGTCCGTCCCCGAGATCAAAGAAATAGTAGTAGTCTTATCAAGGTATAGGACTTATAAAGATGTTGTGAGGGATGGAGCTATGAAAACCTTTGTTTGCTCGAGCAACCCAGTTACCTGGTCATCGAGTACGATACCGGCAGCGCATTGGCAGTAGGTAGTACTGTACCAGGCGGCTCTTTTCTCTCTAAATACTTGATGCGGTAGTTTGTGATTAGGCTATGGAGTGCAGTACTTAATGTGTTAAGCGTGGAGCACGCTAACTTACGCCTATCCTGGGGGTTATCGTATTTCGCTGTAAATCAGCCTTTGCATCATCCTCTACTCGCCCGTCTTTACCAAGAATACCTCCGTGAGCCGAATGTCTGGTGAGGACTCTGGTAAAATATCGGCTGGCGGAGGTATTCTTGACAATGCCGAGCGAGTAATCGCGTTATCCTCGGAGAGGTTAAACCATTATTCTGAGCGCACCGGACCGACAAAGCTGTGGTGTTGGGCTGCACCGGGAGGTGAAGACTCATTCACATTTTTGTAGGTGCCGGGGCTTACTAAAAGTGTGAACGTATTTTCGCCCCCCGGTATGTTCTTACCTTCTTATTAGTAGTGATGGTTTAACTGAAAACAAAGCGATTACTTCCCCTACCTTTTCCCTACCATAAGCAAGTTTACCGCGACCGGAACCATACTGCATTATCTAGTTTTATTCGCCTAACGCTTGTACAATTACTCGAGTACCGCTACGTTGAGATAAGAGTTCTTCTTTGTGATCTGTCTCAAATTCGCAGTATGATAAAACGGCTTCACATAACCCTTTATGGCTAAAGCCAGGCTTATTTTGGCCTCTACCTGACTATATTAAATGTCTTGCTTCAACCCCTACTTTATTTCAACGTACCCGGGTGAGGGGGGGGATGTTGGGACAAGCAGGGGGATAATAGAATTGCTCTGGTTAGTGGTTGGGGTTCGTTACGGGGGCTCCGGGGCCCCGAGAAACACGGGCCCCCGGCCCTATTCCCCGTCCCGGCCCGCTCACCGGCCGGTGCGGGGCCTTTTTTCCAGTTGTGTCTCCACCCCAGCCCCTGCACAGAGCCCCGCCCCGCCGATAGCCCGGACAGGCGAATAAAACCAGATAATGCCGTATCATCAGTGTGGGGAAAGCTTATCCTGTTTTTGTTCTCCTTCGTACCTGAGCCTTGTCTGATCACTGTTATGGTTATCTCCCAGGTTCCTACAGTGCCTGTAGGTTATTTCACAACTCACCTGCCAGATGTTTCGCGTACGGTCGGAGGAGCCGGGATCTTGTGACCAGGATTTCACCTCCAGAGATCTATATTTAATCATGCATCGCCCCTATTGAGTAGACCTGTTAGAGGGTGTTGCAAGTATCGCATCGGAATGCTCTATAATTTTCCTCAGACCCGGTAAGATTTAGAGAGGGTTCTGCAAGAAGTAGCGAATACGATCTTGGGCTTGGCTTTCGAACGTCCCCAGCCACGAGGCTGATTCCAACCATGGTCAGCCAATAAATCTGTGGTGCACCCCTGCCCTCTGATGGTACTGGTGTTTCGCTACACTATTGAGTGAGCTGTCAGATATCGTAGGGCCAAGCTACTGGTTATTACAAGTATGTTCCTGCATAGAACATGGCAAGTAATAGTTCACTTGACACCGTTCTGTCAGTCATACTAGTACATCATCACCGCCTACGATTCACCGGCACAACGGTGCTTCGCCCTGGCCATCAGACTACTTGATATGGTACCGAGAATAATAGGATAGCGGGAACTAATATCTCCCTCGCAGGAGATACCGGTAAGCTGTCGCACTCAACTTGAATTGGAACACGCCGACTGATCCGGGGGAGGCGGTGGTTCCCGTTACCCTATCATTTTCTGCACCTTATCAAGTACTGGTACTAGTAGTCTACAAGAACGTCGGGAATATCGCATGTCTCGGGTAGATCGTTCAGGGATTACCACCTAAATTTATATTTCCCTCCCCATTTGCTGACGGCTCCCCAACGAGCCTAATGGTGAACTTGCTCCCACGTGTTAGCGAAGCGATAGGGCAACTTGGAGCTGCAGAGATATTCTTGGCAACCTATCAGGCTGGCCGTGAGCCTATTCCCCGCTTGATGCGGTGATTCGAGACATACTAGGGCAGAGCAAGACGTGTAAAAGGGGAACTTAGAATTATGATATGTGGTTTGCAATGAATGTAAAAGGGGGACTAGTGAGTTCTTAGATCAAGAACAATTATCGGGGTAGATCAGCATGATGGCGGTATCCATTATACGAGGAACCTTGGCAACGGAGCATTGGGAACACCTCGTGATATTCGATATCGGAAATGGGAACTAGGGCGCAAATACTTATCTGAGGAGTTTCTCTCGGTAGGATATCTGGACTGTAGGGAGCACAAAATCCAGACGCGATTGGAGCTCACAAGGTAGCATTTACCTTAGGGGCGCAATAAGTGTAGAATCTCCTTATGCAGGCTCGTTGCAAATTTAGAGCGTGGCTAATGGCCCACTCAAGAGCGTTTATAATAGGCTTGGCCTCCAATACGAGCCCAACTTAATAATAGAGTGGGGCCCTTTCAATCCTTGTTTGTAAGCTCCTTCAGATGTGTGATACAGCTTTGGTGTATCCACCGCAATTGGTTGAGCCCGCCCCTGGTCCGATAAAAGGAACCGGGGGTCTGCATAGAGTTCCTTCTTCCAATCAATTCTAGTGGCATTTCAGTCACCGTGTTTTTTTGTTGGCTGGCTTGCTTGTGTAAGACATGCTTCCGCGAACCCGTTAGGAACTGAGTGACGCTAGGCCACACTTAATCAACGATGAGTGGCAAATTTGATAGAGGGTAAAGTTACTGCACTTTCCACTACCGCATTACCTGTTTTTTTTAGCCTGCCACTAGTACGTTGAAATTAGAGTTTTCTCTATAACCTGTCTCAAATTCGCAATAAAACGCCTTCACTTAACCCTTTATGGCTAAAACTAGGCTTATTTTGGACTCTTCCTGACTGTATTGAATGTTTTAAGCCCCTACTTTATTTCAACGTACTAACTTAGCGGCGGGTAAATAAAGCCAGGCAATACGGTAGACGAGTACCCCGTAACATTAGATGGCTAGAGCTACTACCAACAAATGACTGCTTACTATATACCCGTTTTCACTAGAGGGGAAAAAAGGCAAGAAAAAAAGCCCATGATATCATACTAAAACTTATTGGCTCCCTCCTGGAAACAGGCTACAGTGGGGCACCTCTCTGCTGAAAGACCTGTTACCCCAAGCTCGGGTCTTTTGAACTGTTCTTCTTGCCTTCCGCAATGTTCACGTAATAAACCGACACACTACCCACTGCGGCCGGGCCGACGAGCCATCCTTACGTCGCAAGCCACTTCAACTTCCATGCCTGCTCCTACTACAGTAGCACCTACCCTGTCACCACCTCCGAAGATTTGCCTTCCCAGAGCCTGACAGAGGAGAAATGTAAGAAAGAGGAGGTGCCGAATGACTAGATTTAGAACGACTGTACAAGCTTTAGAGAGGGATGGATCGGGGGACGGAGTGCGGGGGTGGGTGGGGCGAGGAAGACCGGGGGGGTTGGGACATCAGAGGGTGTTTGCGTTACCTGTAAGCATGGCACTCAGAGAAGGAAGAAGGCTGGCTGGAAACGCACCGCCCACATTCCCAAGCAGCCTTCTCAGCAATCGATGCAGGGGGGATAAACCGATGCTGCTCCATGATCTAGGGAGGTGCCTTGGTGCCTGGATTGCGGTTTCTGGTCTGCCTTGCCTTTCGTCCTCACCTCGACGGGGGTGAAAAAAGTAGGTATACTTAGTTATGATAAACAAGAGACTTCTTTTGTTTTTAGCCTCCCCTAGTAGAAGCAAATATTCGCCATGCTACTAGCGCTGCGCCCAAGTCTCCGAATTAATGATGGAATTTTCTTCGCTTCCCTCACCTTTTCCCTCTAAGCCGTGCGATTGTAACTCATCTTGGAAATCCAAATCCCTAGACTTGAGGAGTCCAATTGACTCATACCCTGTCACTCAACCCCCACTTTTTAAGTGTGAATTCCATCTTATTAGGGGTGCTGGCAGGAAAAACATGAATCAGGACGACTGTGTCCTGAAAATCCTATGATAGATTAGAGGAGGGGGCATGGAGACCTGATAACACCATGTAACTCGATTCTTGAAGGTATGGTTTATTCAAACTTAGAAAACTGAGGCGCCTGCCTTCCTGGGGTTTGGTCACGTATCTCATGAACCTGCATTTAATCAGAGCAGCTCAGGTTCTTTCTTGGGTTTAGGGGCGTTTTTACCCCCAGTATGGTATTAAATTTTCTAGAAAGGTAGAATGAACACTGCCGGGAACAATGGCCTAACGGTAATAACTTGTTCCCGGCGCACTTGGACTTCCCAGGGGTCCAGGTTCGAGTCTCCTCGGGGTCAGCAGTAACACCCCCGAGGAATGTAGGCCTGGAAGAGGATGTAGCGTCCAGTGTACGTGAACCTTTTGCTCCCTGTGGTCTATGGGATGTCTGCGTTTTTTTATAACCAATACGGCATAGTAGTTAGTATGTCTTCCATTGTGATATTTTTTAGATTGCTGGTTCTAAGGATATTTTGTAGTGGGCAAGTGCGAATTGATTAGTTCATAGGGTTTGAGCCAGGGCTTAGTATTTTGTCCAGACAATTATTTATGTGTTAACCTTAGAAATACTACTTGAAAGAGACGACGTCAACCCTAACAAACTAGATAACGGCAGCCAAACATCACTCTCGTGGGCTGCTTGCAATGCCACCTTCAAGGTAGGCGTCACCAGTGTGGCTCGGAGGAGGCTAATCACCACGGCCCCTTAGGTCTTCAAACACTGGCTGCTGATTCCGCATTTACCACAGTGTTCTTTTAAGATCAAGCCGTCTAGAGCTACTATCCAGTTCGAATCAGGATCAACTGGTACAAAGCTCAATTCTCTAGATGTATATGCTCCGTATGAGTTCTCCAAAGACAGATGAGATGAGCCTTTTATTATTAATGCCATTGTTTCATTGGTGTTACCTCAGCAAAGTTTACATGACGAGCTTAATCGAGGCAATTAGTTCTACCCCTTTGTATCTCTAGTTAGCTTGGCTCTCCCGGTAGTCATGCACCTAGTAGGCTCTTGGATGGGGTAACCATCGGTCTTGGTTTGTTCCAGATAAATAGTATAGCTGAGGGATCAGAAAAGTCGAGTTCTACCCCAGCAAAGACTCGTTGGGCCATAGTATAAACTTGGTCATGAGCTTGGACTAACATGTTGAAAATCTTGGTTGCGGAGGTAATGATTTACGGTGAGGGCATTACGCAGTGGACTAAAACCGCTTAGGCGAAGATGAGAATCATGATTGATTGATGACAACTTGGTGGAAGGAAAGACTTGAGGAAAGTTGTGTATAGGAAGGAAGGTGTGTCGCGAGGAGAAGGTGTGAAGGAAAGAAAAGCAAGTGGGGTGAAAGCATTTTTGAGAGCTTGCGCGTCCTTTGAGTAGTGTGTACGTATGCCTCTGCGGCTAGAGTGCTGGCACATCCCGCATCAAATGCGGCCACCAAACTGCTATTTCCAATATAACAGCTTTTTTGCGCTTCGAATGATAACACATGAAGCTCCTTGTGCCAGAGCGGAATACTGTCACGAAATCAGGGCGAACTACACAAAATATGAAAGAACCTCCATCAGAGAGCTCGTGCATCAAGATTGGCCCTAGCACCACCCTAAGATTGATCTTTAATTCTCAGGCTTTGGTGGATACACTATCCGAGTCTCAAAGCCTCAGTATAGTTTTAAGACTCAATCTTAGGGTGCAAGCTCTTTATTAAACTAATCCCCCCCATTGAAAGGTCTCCCATGGTACTCGAGAAGGGAGAATAGCAAGGCTGGGCAAGGCCATCCACTCAAAAGGCCACCCACCCCTAATAACTGCCCCAGAAACCACCCTACACACACCCCAAAAAAAACATAAGGAACTGTTTTGCAAGTCACCTATGCCACAAAGGTGGCATTTGTAGCATAAATTCTCAACATATAGGTACAGAACACAAGGGTTATTCAAGAAATCGATGCCAACCATATACATTTCGTAGCATTTGTAAAGTCTGCGATGCCGAACACTCATATCATATCATATTCCCAGAAATATTGTCTTGCTTTTTTTTATATATATAAAAAAAAGAAACAAAAAACATATATGCTGTTTGCAGCTTCTATGACCATAAACGATATGATGCATGATACATGCCAAGCAGGACTCTAAGCTCTGAATCCGACCAGCAACCAAAGATATCACACCATACCCAAACCCGTCGTCGAGGCGCCGTATCCTTCCATACCGTAAAATCTTGTGAGATCCACTATCTCCGAGCAGTGACGAATATCCCTGTAAATCGCGACATCAGCCCACGATGGGCTTAGTTTGCCAGGTTAACGAGATCCAACAAGACGGAATGGCTCAGGCTATACCGTGTCAGGAAAGCACTAATCCTTCTTGAGGACTTTTGACTGAGAATCCGGAGATTAGGAGCTGATGGAGATAGTGGATTTCACGAGATTTTACGGTACCCAAACGTCAAAATAAGCTATGGCGGCCCACGCCATCCCATCCCACCCGCCACCATTATCATACCACTAACCATCGCACCTAAACCTAAATAACACCAAGTTATCACTGGCCCTGGATCTGGCTTCCACATCCACTTATCGTAGCAAACGATCCAGGAAGGTTCCCGGGCACCCGCGCCACCCATCCCGCACCAAGCCATCATCAAAACCCGTTAAGCCCCTAGCCCCAGATCTTAGCCCCAGATGTCCGAGGTGAGCCACAGGTCCTGTCAGAACACCGATCACGCCTAAATTAGCGTGAGACCTTTACTCTGACTACCCACGCCATGGCCGGGACGACAGGACACTACAATAGAAAGTGGAAACAAGGCACGGCAAGGGCCCTATCCCACCCGCGCGACCAAGCCGAAGGTATTCACCCCCATGCAAGATGTGTCGGCCTCGGCCCCTCCCGTGAGTATGATAGAAACCCATGACACAAATGGCCCGCCAGGAAGCCAGAATCCTAACCTCCCAACCACACGAGAACAAAGAAAGCCCTCCCCTATCCGATCCCGTATTATGATACCTATCGTCCCCTATCATACGACTCCCCCACCCCCCCCAGCAACGCAAATCCACCCCTCCCAAGCAAACCCAAATCCGAGTGACATCACATGACACCAACATCACGTGCTCAAAAAAACCCCCACACACACACAACCCCCACCACAAAGATCACCGCCACCTCACCTCACCCAGAAAATCAGCTCATCCCCTCCCCCCCCCATCAATCCATCTCTAACCTGAACCCCCCCCGTCGATCACCCCGTCCCACCTCCATTCCAGCCAACAAAATATAATACCCAACCAGAGCCCAAGACCCGGTACTCGTGTACGAGTACTCGAGTACTTGTACTGCACACTAACTACGTTACTTGTTTCCACGATTGGAAAAAAACGCTACGCCATACATGCATGGAAATCCCCCCCCCCCCACCCTCCCCTTCTTCCCCCTTCCAAATACCGGTAAACGGTAACAATCCCAAACCTCACGCCACAATGATCCAGATTTTGGCCATAAATCTTTTTCTTTTTCTTTTCTTTTTCTTTTCTTTTCCTCCTTCTTTACTTCCTTCCTTCCGATCGATCGGAGCGGAGAGGCCGGTAAAGAAAAAAGGCTCTGATGTTTTGCAACGGTAATGCCCGGGAGGAAAGGGGGGGGGCGGTTAGGTCGGTATAAAAAAGGTTGAATAGGTAGGTACATACAGTAGAACTATGATACATAGGTACTATAAACTATCTAGCCTAGCGCGGTACGGTTTTCTCAGCTCCACTTGTGGCCGGATCGAGATTGGGGACGGGGGGGGGAGGGGGGGCGTTGGGATGATCGGGAAGTATGGATGTTGGATCGCCGGGCGAGTGAGGTATTGTGACGTCGTTTCTTCTTCATCATCATCATCATCCCCTTTCTTCCGGGAGGGTTATCCTTTTTTTTTTACTTTCCTCTTCGAGGGAATCATCTTGACTTTTGACTGCGTGGGGGTGGGAACCGGGGAAGCGCTGCATTAATAATAAGTCACATATTATTATACTGATGAATAGGCCGCTTCCACGATCCAGGAATCTCTTTAAATTCTGGTGCTTTTCCTAACTTACTACTTGCCTCCTCCTCCTCCTCCTTCTCCTCCTCTTACTTACTTTTGCCCTGCGGGCTATATTGTATCATAGTACCGCGAGAGCATCAATTCATCCATCCATTCATTCATCACACCACCACAACAACCAATCATCAGCTATGCGGTAAACCCCCAGCCGGCCCTATTGTGAATCCGTGCCTGGTCGAGAATCGTATTTCTCAGATGTTGGTATAAAACTTTGATCCGACGATCTTACTGCGTAGTGTAAACCCCCCCCCCCCCTTTTTTTTTCCCCCTCCCTTTCCCTCCCTCTCCCTACTTCCCTATTACTTCCTCTGCTGGCGGATGGTCTATATATCCTCTCCGCGCGCAATGGAAAGCAAAAAAAGTTCGAACACGTATGCTTTACTTACCTGCTTTGCCCTTCTGGAAATGACAACGAATGCGGTAAACTTTGAAAAATGATTTTACCTGCTTTGCTTTGCTTTGTTTGCAAGAAGAAGTAAAATAGAGATTAAATTTCATAATTAACGTAACACCGCCCACCCAGAACACCCAATCAACCACCCAACCCACCCAATGGAGTATGATACTCAGGCGCGAGTTAAAAAAAAAACGTCGCAAACTTGTACATACATGATAATAATAATGACAAGAAAAGGTTTTTTAAGGTTTTAACTTTTCCTTGCTTTCTTTCTTCCACCCTACTACTACTACTACCGCAACTACGCTTGGTAGTAAGTAGTATATGATAGCACTAGTAGGAACTGCACTGTGCTGTTGCACTTACTCCAACGCGTTTCGTAAATGCGTGTATAGAAGAGAGAAGTAGAAATTTCATGACAAAGAAAATGGAAAAGAAGAAGAAAAACCCTACCATCTACCAAGGATTGAAATAAACCGTGAAAACGAGAATAACAGTAAAAACAAGCCAATCTTTGTATAACTTTGTAGCGGGAAATGACTCCAGATTTGAAAAAAAAGGGTAAAAAAAGGGTACACGTGGAATTGGAAAAGCTGGTATCACTAATGGAGATAAAGGAAAAACCAATGGAAAAAAAAAAAACTCCCCGAGCTCCGGTAATGAAAAGCCGCCTCATGAGTCAAGAAAAAAAAATCTGCAAAGGGAAAACAATCCAGTAAAAATATCAAATGCTGACATCCTTCGAAAAAGAATCAAATAAAACCAAAATGGAAATGAAAAACAGCCCAAGCACATCTCAAGCCCTTCGCCATTCTCAAAAATTAAAAACACAAGAAACACAAGAATAGCCAATTGTGCGGCAAAGCCCTCTAGTCGCCAGTCGCGCCCTTACCCTTCCTCTGCGACTTCAATGCTGGGATGGCGCTCTCGGACGAGGTCCCTGACATCCGTCCCCGCTTACGATTCGGCCTGTTATCGGAGTGTAACCCAAATTGCTCATCGCCAGTGGAGGAGGACATGATATCCCCGCTGATACTCCCGCTATCGCCGCTGTCACCCCAGGTAAAACCGGGGCCGAGCGCGTTCATCTTTGTGGACTCGGCCGCCCTGGCAAGTCTGCCGGCGGGGCTCGCGGGGCTGGAAGCCTCGCTTGCATCTCCCGCCGTGGCAGCGGATGACCCGACATCCCTAGCGCCGCCGGCTCCCACGGGTCTGTAAATGCGCATCCCATTCGTAAAGCGGGCGTCGGTGTCGAATTCCTCGTCGCCGAAGCTGCCGTAGATGTCAGCGTTGTTCTTAAGGTAGAGTATTTGCCGTTGCCGATAGTATTCATCCGAGCTGGACGATTGTGGTACTGCGCCGGAGCCAGAGTCGCTGCCCGTGGAGGTCTCGTCAGATTGTGGGTAGTAGAGGAAACTTGCTGGGGGTAGTTGTGAGGGTGGTAGCTTGAGGGTTCTGGTCGAGACGATCACCGGGCGAAGGAATTTGTGGCCAGGGAAAAACGGGTGCTTTCCGGCCCCGGAAGATGGTTTGGATGGTTCCTCCGAATCTTCCTCTCCCGACTCCTCTCCCGAATCCTCCCCCGAGCCGGATTCTTCCTCCATAGACCCCTCCTCGGATCCGGATCCGGACTCCTCTCCCGATTCCTCTTCCGACTCATCTCCCATGGGCTCGTTCTTCTGAAAAACGTCAATGGAAGACTTGGGAATGTGATGCCCAATCAAGTTCAAAATCCTCGACTTGGATGTATTAGCCCGGGGAAGCGGTAAAGCTCCTTTCGAATTCTGTGGAAACAGATAATGCTTCGTTTGAACATTGATAGCGAAATTATCTTCCGGGATTACCCCGCCAATCCCTGAGACCTCTAATTCAATAGGGGTCGGTGGAGCCGTAGGACTGGAAGACGAGGAAAATCTTGGAGAAAACTGAAGACCAACATCGCTGTCTCCATCCTCCATAGGTTCATCCGAAGACTGAGCGGTTTGTGCCCTGGCAAACAACGGACTCTCCAACTTTGTCGGGCTCCCAGGTCCAAGTTGCCTCTCTCCAATCGGGCTATTCGTAAACCTATCGTACCCGGGTTTCGATATCACATGTCCCTCCCCATCAATCTTTTGAGCACTGAGATCGGTACAAAACTTGCCGCCTTCGTAGTAGATGATCGGCCCGTCGAGCGAAAGGCCCTTTCGGTTACCACTACTTCCAGACTGCCTAGTGCCTTCATCCGAGCTCGCACGCTTAAGTAAATCACACGAACCAAGGGAAGTGCTGACAGCGCTCGAAGAGTCATCATCGAAAGAGCCGCATCGTGCGAAAAGGGGCTTGTAATGAAACTTATCCCCTATGCTAGGAGGTGCGGCAAGCGGTAACCTTCCTGAGGATCTTCCAGATCTAGACGTGGGATCCACAGAGATCTCGGGGGAGCTCTTGGACCAAGTGTCAGGACTTCCATCACTCGACATTCCCGTACTCGCAGCATCCCCCGAACCGCTGTCACTGCCCAACCTTGTCCCCTCGTACCCACCCTTCCACCTCACCATCCTGCCGTCGGGTGACAACTCAAGCTTCTTACTAACGGTGGTAATCGCCTTCTTCACAAATGGGACGGTAACGTTTACTGTATGCAGCTGTGCCAAACCCGCGACCAAGTTTAAATAGAACCAGCCATCGCCAAGTCCTTCGAGTTTGGTGTTATCCTTAGTCAGGTTGGCCAGATACTCGAGGTTCTCTCCCGGCGCTTGGCGGGAGGGGTCCAAGTCTGTAAGCCTCGTAGGGCGTTGGTCAGGGACTTCCGAAGGCCTCCGATGCGGACCAGCTACGGAATCACCGAATTCAGCGATTCGATCGTCATGTGAAGGAGACATTATTGGAGCTTCTCGCGCACCCTCCCCGGGAACTTCTCTCCCTAGTTCGCGATCTCCCTTCTGATAATCCATTGGACTCAACGTTTTACTCGACTTGAAACCCGTGAAGAGCTGCTCAAGCCTCAAGACGACCTCCTTCATCTTGTGCTTCTCAGTAACTACTGGCAATGATATGCTTCGCATGTGACTCGACGGCTTATCGCTCGACGATGTGGACATAGGTGTAGCAACACTTCTGGGCTTGGGCTGGGATGGGGCAACAGAGCCAGTGCCGGATCGTGCATTCGACGCGTAAGCAGAGTCTGCATTATGAGAGGGTGGGTTTGTCCGGTTCGGGGATGTCATGAGTCGGTCGGCTTTGGAGCTGGGAGAGCTCTCGCTACCGTTTTTATGGAGGGTAGAAGCAAAGCCTTCGAGCAACTTCTCAAGTTCCTGCTTTTTGGATCTATATTTCCAAGATTCATTGGCATCAGTGGTTTGTCGGGCATATCGTCACTATCAGAAAAGCAGCCTGTCGTAGAAAAAACATACAAGGATAGCCCATGTATTCGGACTTCAAACAATTTTTCATCTTGTAGATTACCGCCTTGAAGGCCCTCGAGCTTCTTTAGGCGCTTCTTGAGTTTTTGATCTGGTATCCTTCAGCATGCATACTAGTAGTAATAAAGTTCAAAAGATAGATCTGTACTCTTTATAGTTAAATCATCGATTACACTTCTGAAACTATCGCTATTACTTTCCTCCGGGCTGTCCAATGCGCCTGAGCCCCCATAGACTCTTTTACGATCAAAGCCAAGACCGGGAGCACGGCAGGGAAATCTAGGGCGCGAGTAATTAGAGGCTCCAGGAGAAAAAGGCTTTTTCCGGTTCGCACTGGAGATAAAGTAAGGTTGCCCATCTACGGTCCATAGCGTCAGTTGTTTCTTGTACAAGCTTGTGCAGCATCCAAGTCGGCAATCAAAAGGCTCGTGAACAGCGCTTACCATCGTATGCGGAGAAGTTATTAGCGCTAACGTTCTGATTAAGTCCATCAACCCAGTCCTCTGGTGTATCATGATCCGTATTTCTGGTCTCTCCACCCCCAGCGCCAGAGCTCTCCTCCACGGCAGGTGGCAAAACTCCGGGACCAGTCTCGGGGGCAGAACCTGCGCTGCCCCCAGCAACTCCCGAAGACCCTACCGACATCTTCCATTCCCCGAGCGCAAAATCTCCCTGCTCCTCTTCGGCGGATGGCACGCCCATTCCAACATCCCGGCCAACGCTGTTAAAGCTGCTGTCCATATTTGTGTTCATAGAAAGTGATTCTTGACTTGCAAAGCCGGAATCCCTCGTTACTCTTCCGCCTGACATCTCCTCCATAGACTGCTTCCTTCCTTGCACAGCAGCGTCACCGGCATGCGGTATATGTGCAGGCTGCATTGTATTCATAGCGCCCTTGTGGTGGGTGCTCGATTCCTCTGGGGGCTTTCTTCGTGGGTTCTGATCTGGCATTGATGAAGGTGTAGAAGTTGTTGCTGGCCTCACTAACAATTGTTGGCGATACTGTTGCTGATGTTTCAGGTGGGAATGGGAGGAAGGAAAGGGTTGTTGTTGAGTAGGAATAGTTGGCATGGCCCTCCTATGTCGATGGGATCTTAAATTGTTATGGGGATCGATGTTTATTTGGGACTCCGGCTGACCGGTCGAGATCGAGTACTCATAGTTGGCTTCGTAGCTAGCCAGAGTTAAGGCTGTGTGTGGGTGTGTGGGTGTGTGTGTGCAAGAGGAAGGCCTCTCGAGATTTAAGTTGAAAAACAGCTTATGGTAGGTATCTCTTCGGAAGTTTGGGTCTTTCTGATTGCGTGCCCTGATTTTCCAGATCGTTGGTAAATAGTCTAGCTAGCGAACGACAATTGAGGGACAAAACGAGTGTATGAGGGGCTTTTCCACCTATGCCTTCGGGGTTTATACCTAGTGTTCTAAGGTAAAGAGATTGCTGCTCGTAGTTGCGATCGAGAGTGGACCGTAGGGCAGGGGCCACGCCGTTGTATATCTCGACGACCGCGTGTTTTGAGATCCAGTCGTCCAGAGGGAAGCGAGAGTAATATTGAGAGCTGTGCGGTAGCAAAAGCCGATAAGAACAAAGCGGAAGGGCCAAGAGGGTGTGGTGCCTGTGTGGAGACGCAGGTGAGTATGGGGGTAATATTCTAGGCAGTGGTGCCGGAAGTTGTGGTGGTTGCGTTCTGCAAGTGGATTGCCCAGGCAGCGTGGGAGCAGGCGGATTCAAAACCGAGACGGGGAACGGGGAACAGGGACGAGGAAGGGTACGGAAAGAGCACACAGTTTTAGAGCGGGAATAGCTATTTCTCTCTGTTCTTGTGCAATGGACACCGGAAAACAAAAAATGAGGCTGCCTATTGCAGTCGTATCTGCTGTGTTGCAATGCTTCGGTAAGTAAGTTGTGCAGAGTAATGGTTTTTTTTTTCTTTTCTTTTCTTTTCTTTCCAAGTGGTAGGCGCGGAAGGAGCAGCAATGAGCAGTAAGGGATTGAACCGTGTGTGTAAGAGGTTTATGCTCCGACTTGCTGGCTTTTGCGTTGTTTTTTTTTTGGGGGGGGGTTTTGTTTTTTTTTCTTTTGCTTTCCTCTCACTCCTTGGTGGGGGGTTTATTCTCCAAAAGGGTTTTCGTTGCTGATTGATGCTCGCTGTTGCTGGCTGGTGATAACTTTAGTTGTTATGCTCGCCCTGTCCAGCACAATTGGCGATGAAGGGAGAATAGGGTTCTAATTGCGTCCGCCCTTTGCGCGTAAGGCGAATATGATCAACTTTTTCAACTCAAGTGACTTTTCTCTTATTTCTTGACTGTTTGAGGCCAAATGATTAACTCTTGATATTCATACAATTAGTTGTATGTTAAAGTTATAGGGGTAACAGCACTCCCGTAGTGCCGATATCAAGTCTCTTGGTATGGATGATTCTCCCTTTTTTTTCTCTTTTTCTTTCTTTTTTTCTCTCCTTTCTGCTCCCTTCAACCTTTGAGGCCGTAATAGAACGATGAGGCCGAAAATCGGAAAAGCGAATCAAAATCTTGCCAAAAAAATAGGGTCATCAATTAAAAGGGTCTGGTGGTGGCACTGGGCGAACCCGATGAATCGGACTGTACTCGAGCAATCAGCAATGGATCTGCTGCGGGCTGCGAGTGCTGCGCTGTGCTGTGCCTGCTGCTCTCGTGTCGCCGGGCTGCCTCCATTGATCCTTCACAATTGCTGGTATCCAAAGAAAAAGGAAGCTCCTCCCCCCCCCCCCCAGAAGGTCTTCCTCCTCTGTTCCACCCCCCCCGTTCTGGAATGGTTTCCTCCATTCCAAAAGTCCATCTGGTGCTTCCCTGTCCTTGAATGCCCTGACTCCTGGCTAGCTTTTGAGAGCTGCTCGCCATCTCGTGGGAAACCGTTGGGCCCTTGGCCATAATAAAGCTCGATCTCGACAGTTCCGAACCCCACGAATGTTTGTCAGATTGGCAGGCAAGACTGTCGATGCCGAGGCGCCAAGCCATTAGCGCGGATCGATAAATACCAAGACATCTAACAAATAGCCACGGGTGACAGCTCCAAAAAGGGAACCCTAAACTCACTGTACCGTATTATTGCCTTACTAACCAAACAGCCCATCGGCTGGGTCATCGTGAAGCTTTGCATAAGCCAAAACACCCCACCAAAGGCACCCTTAACCCCCCACCTTTGTCCCTCCCAAAAAGGCGAAAGAAAGAAAAAAGTGTCCCCCATTTAATAACAACGCAGCCCAGCAAACACACTTTTTCACTTATTTTTGGACCTCTTGAATATGTAAGAGTAAAAAACTCCCGTTTCTAGTCGTTCCAGTCCTTCACACCCCCTTCTCCAAAGAAAAAGTAAAAATTCGATGCAAAGATGCGCTATCGGTCGGGTCTGACTCCTTGGACCCTGAGTTGCGCAAGCATCTCGATGTGGATTAGGGACACCCCGGACTACGGATTGGGTTGGCTTCAATATTCAAGATCGCCCGAACAGGGTATAAATTGGGCTTACCTAAGGACACTTCAGAATCCCAATGCATCGCGTAGGGCTCAGAGGGGAAAGAAGGGGGGAAAAGCAAGGGATGGAAAAAGAAGAAAAGAAAGAAAAAGAAAAAGAAAAGTGTCCGAAGATCATGAGTTCAGAAGGAAAAATCGTGAAAATGAGAAAAATAGTAACAATAAAAAATATCATGTGGGAGACACAGATTGAACCGACCCTTGAATCAGTTCCAGTGTGGTATGGTCTGCAGGCTGTACATATAAACTGCGGTTCTACGCTCTTTGGACCCCAGGACATATGGCGACTTTTGTGTACCTCTGAGTATCTTCATGAGGAGGTACTTAGCCACCACCACACGGGAATACGGTACTGTACCCACAGCGATATCCTACAGCAAATAGATATTATCCAACTAATGGCCAAAGGATATGAAAGCACGAGCTCCCCAGGAGGTTAGGGGATGGGCGAGAGGGTGGAGGGGGAAAAGACGCAGGTGAGCAAGGTTCATGTGTTCCCTGGCTTGCCTGGGGGACCTCTCATCTTTTCTTTCATTGTTGTCCACGTAAAACATCTTTCTCGTTGTGTTCACCTCGGCCCTGCTCGTGAGGATTGATAAACTCAGAAGACCTCAGTCCTATCTGTCGAGAGAAAGAAACTTGGATCCTCACGTGCAGAGAGAGATCGAGATGAAGGGACTTGGAGAGGCAAGGAAAGGCAAAAAAAAAACAAGACACGAACGCGAAAGGCAAGATAACCCAAAAGACAAGCAGGCAGCCAGCGTCAGCGGCACCAAGAGGGAAACCCTCCTCCCTCCGTTCCCTCCTTCGCTCTCGCTCAGGTTCTCTCCGCCTTAGGATCTCACTTGCTCTGCCTTGCCTACCCTCGACGTAACGATAGAGGAAGCCGGCGTAAACCGATTCGTTCGGGATTCTTGATCGTTGCGACCAAACTAACATGAATTCCGAAGAGGGCGCCAAAATCCATCCCATCGAGATTAGGACCCCTTCAGTTTGAGATGCCCACCACAAGGAAAAAGAGGACAACGAGCCGCACTTTCAATCCCATCTAGCTCGAACTCTCTGCGTCTGTTGTTACCACAAGTGCCGTAGTGTGTTAACACGACCCTCAATGGGACCCTGAATAAACTGTTCTTGGATCCTTTCTCACTAAGTGTGCGACAAAGGCGGGAGGGGGGGTTTTCGTTTTTTTTTTGAGGCAAGAGATTGACTTGTAAAATCTCGATTTCTCCCTAAATCTTCCGGAGTTTGAACTGGCCCTAAAAAAAATTAAAATATTTTTTTTCTTTCTTCCCTGCCGCTTCCTAAGCATATTCGCTTGGTTTTCTACCTCGGACAGTCGCCAAACAGTATGAATTTTCGTGGATCAAGGGATTCCTTTCAGGAAGAGAGTGGGGTGGGGTGGTCAGCATGAGTACCGGTAGGCTTTGCAAAAAGAAAGGCGATTCTCACTAATTTCGCGATCCCCATTCCCATGGTGCGCTGGAAGCAACCAAAAGAAAGCTCCGATGCGTAGGAGACCGCGCCAACGGTCCCGAAATGGGAGAGATCGACGCTGTCATCGAGATGAAGTTTTTCTCTGTCTCTCTCCCAAGTAATGAGGCGATCCCTTTTCGTTTGTTGTTTGGGGGGTCGCGGGGTGTGAGTTTTTCCATCATGACTTTTCACCTGGAGGAGTTTATGTGTAGCTGTAGTTTTACCGTAAAAGAGGGGGTGATGGCTGCTGCCATAGCAACAAGAAAACGAGATAAGCTTTTTATCGGTTTAGTCAGCGGTTCCCAGAGTAAAAATTCAAAATTCAGAGAAATTACAATTCTGCCTGATTAATTAAATTTTATTCTAGTGATACCAGCCTGGCTTCTGCTATGTCTTACACCAAAAAGAGTAGTTATGTGGATTGCAATCCTCTGCTCTAGAACGTTGATCTGTGGCCATCGCATGGAAGATACTTGAAATGGGGATATCAATGTCAAGAACCTGGGATGGGCATCCTGTATCAAAAACACAGATAGGAATTCAGATCCCACAACAGAGCACCCGTGTGGAGCACGAAACACCGTGATAGGATCTATTTTTACGCCGCGCATGTATCGACTCACTCCTTTGCTTTTGTATTGAATGAAACTGTCAAGCAATCAAAATGTTGAATTGACAAGCAATCACGGGAGAAGGACAGCGAGGATTGCTGTACCGGTAGTACAAAGGCTGGATCTTTCCCGAATGGCGTGTCAGACAAAAGGTAGGGTGCTGGTAGAGTGCTGAATTGAAACCGAACTGTGTGATCCGGTGCTGTATCATCATAGGTGGAACATATACTCGAGTACCGATACTCCAGATGGCCCTGAGTCAGAACAGCCTTTATCTTTTATTTTCATTTCGCAGAATAAGGTAGATTAGGAGGGGGGTCAACGAACACGGGGGTTCAACGAACAATACACTAAAAGTGCATTGGCCAACAGTGATTTTGCCTGGGGTGTTCGTTGAGCCCCCGTGTTCGTTGACCCCCCTCTTAGTCTATGCAATACTGGGACAACCATCGGCAGTACTAGTAGAAGTTAGGGTGGGGGGGGGGGGTCGGAAGGATGAATTGTTGATAATTGTCAGTACGAGACGGCTTATTTTAGAGCAATTGATAGGGAATTGACGGTTTGGGCTTTGAGCGTCTGTTGTTCCTCTACCATAGTCTAATATTCTACCATAGTGTTCGCCGTTAACTTATTTTCGCATATCGATTGAACTAGACCGCCCAAGACTCATGGCCCCGCGTCCTATGAGCGAGAATAGGAGGAGCAGGCGGAGGGCATCCCTCACCGATATGGGCTGATATGATATGGTACTCTACTCCTGACCAGAGACTCGTGTCCTTCCTGGTCCGCCAGCGCAAGCATACACCTCCATCTCCTTTAGAAGAGATGTTGTAGAAGTTCCAATCTTTTTTGGGGGGAGGACTACCTCCCCCTCAGTTAGTGGCTTTCCTCTTATCGTGAATTTTCCCTCCCACCACCATTGACCCCTCCTCTCCTTGCTGTACTCGAGTATTGTGCACACACCACTACCACAATCACTGTCACAACAGCTGTCTTTTTTTTTTTTTTGCTTCCGGGGGGTGGACAGACTTTACTTCGTTTTTCCGTGATCTTTCCTCTTGCGTCTTTGAATTTCACATTCTTTTGCCGTTTTTTTTCCGGTTCCAGCCTCTAGCCCCCTCCATCCAACCCTTTATTCCCCACCGCCCTCCCTCAGTAAATTGTATATCGTTCATCGCCCTTGCTGTCCTCTCGAAACAATGTCCTCCTGAAAGTCAGCCCTATCGATTGGCTTTTTGATTTCATCCAGGACTGCGTTTCATGTTCTCTTAACCGGATACCTTGCATGAAAGGATCAATTGGTGTGCTGCTTGCTTTTTGAGTGGTCTATTTTTGTCCCTTCGTTTGCACCCGTTGAGGTTGAGGAGTGATCGATTGGAGGAAAAGGGTAACAATTTCATCCGTTCCTTCGTTAGTCGACCGATTGGACTAATTGAACGTTCAATAGTCAAAGCAACCGAGCAGAGGAGAGGAACCACGGACAAGTAACCTGCTGGCACTCAAGAACGGAACGGAGAAAAAAAAAGGAAAGGGAAAGAGAGACAAGGCACGGAACAATAGGCCAAGTGGAAGAACAGTTGGACGAACGAGCAGGCGAGCAAGAAGCAAGTGCTGATCCAACTGGAAGAGGGTAGAAGGAACACTTTTTTTGGTCTCTGCCCTATCATAACCAAACGGCTACAGGCTGGTCTGCAGGCTTTGATCCCGGGCTGCCTCGGAGAACACGAGCACAGAACGGAAGGACCCCCCTTTTCCCCCATCCTCCTACCTTTCTTCATCACCACCCCCCCTTTTTCCCCCTGCGGGCTAGTTAGGCAGGGACTGTATCCGCTCGGGCAACTCTTGCCATCACCCGCCCATCACCGCCTCGCCACGCGACAGAACCCTATCCCCCACGGCGAGCAAGAAAAGGAAAAAGCTTAGCTTCTCAGGAAGGCAACAGCAACCACCGCATCCCACATTCACAACCCGCAACCAACACCCATTCCTGGCAGCCCGCACTACTGAGGCAGAAGCAGGACAAAGCAAAAGAAAAAAGATCACCCCCGCCGGTCATTCCAGGCCGAGCCAACACCATTTGCAGCCTCCCGACCTTGCAGCATCGTGTGTATGTTACTAGACGCGCCTACAGACCAACCATCGCCCCTACTCGACGCTATGAACTTCATCGTATGTGCATCATTCCCTTTTCTACTCTATGCGTGCGCTGCTGCCAGTTCGCTGCCCTGCATAATTACTTCACCCAGTCGTTATTAACAAACTAATTTACAACAGGTCTCCCTAGCCCACTTCTGCGAGATTCATGGCCCTACCTCCATCTTATGCACCCAGGCCATACCTCCCTCATGCGTTACTTGCTTTCCTCCTTCTGTTACTACTCCTTCTCCAAATACCCCGCATCAGCCCTTTATTCCTGGGGCTCAACCAGCGAGTGGTAACTCGCATCTATCGAATTTGAACGCTAGGCCTAGTGGCCCACCAAACGCCGGTCTCCGACCGAACACTTCTCACCATGCTGGAAGTGCCAACTCATCCTCGGCATCTTCATCTAATCTATCTTCGCCGATGGAGACGCCGCCACCATCGCCTAGAAGTCCCGTGCTTACAAGTTCCTCTCTACCTGCAACTGCAGGTGGTATTGGAATTGGGCCCGGATATCTGGGTGGACCAGCAAACCAGGGATCGACAACCCCACCAACTACATCGGCGATGGCTGACACTTGCCGGAGCTGTAGTATGACACTCCCGAGTCGGCTCAATGAAAAACTATCACCCTTAGGCGGAGCCAAATCCCCTGCTGCTACCAAGAGCAACAATCCAATTTTGCGGACGAAGGAGGTCATCATCTCTTCTGCACCGTTTCTTTCTAGCGAGGACGAGGATGAGACCTCTGAAGGACAGCTGCCGTCCTACATTCGAAGGCGGAGGGCTACCATTGATCCGGAGCATCTATCAGGTTCGCCAAATGCACGATCGTATTTCAATTCCACCCCAGCCTCTGATGACGAAGTGGCTGGTGGGAAATCCTCGGCGGTCTCTTCCACACATGTCCACCACATCACATACCTTTCCACAAGAGCTCCTTCCGTACCCTCCCGGTACTCCACTCTTCGGCAGTCATGCGTTCGGACCTTGTCCTGTGAATTGATACCTGCTCAGACCGGGCCCATTATGTTTGGTGATCCGCTAGCGGGTTATACGATCGCCTACGTATTCAGGCTTGCAGATTCCAAGGCTCGTGGTGAAAGACGATCATACGCATTGGTCTGTATCTGCCCTGACCAGAAGATTGTCGTAAAATCGTGGAAATATGTTGTTGCGGCCTTTGAAGCGTTGGTGCACCGCATAAAACTGTTGGCAGCGAAAAAGGCCGCAGAAGATGCACAAGTCTCACCGGCTCTGAGCAACTCAATCTCGTCGATCACTTCTCGAGGACCAGATGGGTTTCTGCGGAGGCGAGCCCCTGGTGAATGCGGTAGTCAGCGGGGTTTAGCAGAGTTGGTTGGACGGGAGGAATTGTTTGTTGAGGTCCATATGTGCTTCGTCAAGCTGCTTGGAGGATTGGTACGGCGATATGGATGCTGGGCTGGGAGCGAGTTGGGTCTAAGTATCGGCACCGGCAGTAGTTTTGTGACTCCTGTTATGCACAGAAGCAGGGCAGGGAGCGTCAGCAGTTCAGTTGGCGATGAAAAGCCTGAGAAGAAAACTGTCACCAGCCAGACCGTTGTCGAAGGTATCGAAATGACTAGAAGCGAGCGAGCAGCCAATGGAGCTAAAGTAACATTTCCGCCTGCAGGACTCAGTGTCCATGACACCGTCACGTCACGAGCTGCTTCTTCAACGCCACGAGCGCCTACCGCAAAACGAGAAGAATCAACTCATCAAAGAAGTCGAAACGTGATTTTGATTCATTAAGTTGATATCAAAATCTGTGGTCATGTGGTTCGTCTGGCGCGTTTCGTGGGTAATGCGCCATACAAACTCAAACCTTGCATTAACGAATTTCGTTATTACGTTTTTTGCAGCAGTTTTTTTTCTTTTCATTCTCCCTAGCTTATTTTTCATCTTTTCCTACAACGAGCGCTCTTGTAGTTTTACAGGCATTTTTCCTTCCCCCATTACGTTTTTCCTTGAGCTTTGCAAGCCAACTCCTTGATTCTTCCGAAGCGGGTATTGTTTCGGGGTATTGTCGCATTGTCAGAACTATATTTCTTTTTCCCCGTTTCCCTATTTCCCTTACTCATTTTCATAGAAGGTCAAAACTGGGGCGCTTTTAGTTTTTTATTTTTATTTTCTACTTGGAAATATTCTTACTAGTATACGGTAACTTTTTTGCTTTAATGAAGCTCGCCAGAACATTTTTTGAGCTAGTCTACCATAAAGAGCAAAATTAGGCTCATTGAATGAGTATCATACTTGTGAAATTTGAAGTGTGAAACTCTTGTTGGATGAAGAGAGCGAGGATTTGGTGGACTGCCGGCTGTATCGTACTAGTATCGTAGGGTAACCCAATAAAGAAGAAGAAAACGAAAGCAGCGGCCACGTTAACCCTTCCAAATGGCCACGGAAGTCGACTACGGTTTAGATTACCTGGCACTGCACTTTTCTTTACCGTACTCGAGAAATAGCAAAAATAGAAGGGGAAAACGTCCCTCCACGAACCAATGAGTTCCACACACCCACATGCGCACCATCCAAGCACCAAGCACACAAAAAAAGCACATGCATCGGACATGCAAAATTGGTGAATAAAAATAAAATAAAATAAAAAAGATATTAAGCAAAATTTCCCAAATCTCACCACCCTTCCCACCCCCAGAAAAAAAGAAATGGCACCACACACACAAAATCCACAACTCAACCGGCTCCCAAACCGCCGGTACATAATACCTATCAAAACGTAAGAACATCTCTATGAGCGTGGGGGGGGCACTCGCCCATAATTGGTGCGGAAACGGCAAATGAATTCGATTGCTTGGAGTTTCGCATCCGAGAAAAATGCATGAATGTGGATGGGAGGGGGACGGTGCGGAAGGAAGGGGAAGGGGAGAAAAGAAAAGAAAAGAGAAAAGAGATGGCGGGGGATAAGATAGGATTTGCACTTATCGTCCTCGAGTACCATATCATATTCATCGGGGGGAGGCGGTGGTTCTAGACCGGCTTGGAAAAAATCGCGATGTGGTAGTATGATAGGTATATACATACAAGTGGTGGAGCCAGCGAGCAACACACACACACACACACACACACACAACTGGCATAACTTAGGTATGGTATGTACAGTTACTGTGCAGTACTGTGCTCGAATTGGCTATTGTATTGTATCGTGTCGTATTGTATGGTATCGTAGCAAGGCGAGCAGGATGGAAGGAGGGATATAATGGGATGAAGAGAAGGGATAAAAACCTACCAACTCATCTTGTCGCCTAGCTGTGCAAACTCCATTCCCTCCTTCCCTCATTCCTTCCCTCATTCCTCGCTCCGCTTCCTATTCTTTCCATCCATCCTCCACCCATCCGTCCTCCCCATAATACAGTATCATACAGTATCCAACAATACTGCTGCGCGGTTTACTTCACCTCCTGCCCCCCCCCCCCCCCCCCCCCCAACAAACCGCAGACGCCCAAGACACGAAAAAACACCAAAAAAAAAA